>Ga0247834_1000027_pt1 | contig 221467 bp, 154 predicted proteins | sample LaCruzMarch2015__8_FD_187118 | JGI IMG/M metagenome (GOLD analysis project Ga0247834, IMG submission 187118) | Freshwater microbial communities from meromictic Lake La Cruz, Castile-La Mancha, Spain - LaCruzMarch2015_12m | ecosystem: Environmental > Aquatic > Freshwater > Lake | place: Spain...
AACAGCACAGCTTTCCTTGTTTAATACAATTTGAATCTGAAAACGAAAACCACAAGAAAAATGCCCTCTATTTAACCCTATCAATGATGGCCGGGCGTATGCTAATTTTTGTTGGACAGTAGTGAACCCGCATATGAAACCCATTTTACGAACTTTCAAAAGTTTGCCCTTTTAGAACTTCGATGTTTATTTCTTATCTTGCATTCTCAAACAGATCACCTTATGCCAGTTTACCGAACCGTTCAGATTGCCGACGACCAGCTTCCCAGGTTTGAAAAAATGATGGAAGAAAATGGGTTTGAAATCATCATCAGCGAAGCCCCTGAAATTCCTTTGGAGGTGCAAAGGGAAATGCAAAGGCGAGCCGACAATTGGGATCCGCTCAAAGCCATTCCCACTGAGGTGCTTTTGGAAAAGTTGAGAAATAGAAAGTAAGCAATCTTTCCTAGTCTTAGCGTCTCGCTAAGTCTTTCTTAGTTACCTCTAATACTTTTACAAATTTGCAAAAAATTAATGGAATAGGTCTTTGCGAGACGCTAAAACCAGGACAGCTTCAACTAATATCCCAATCATTAGCTAATCATATTAAAAGCCCTTTTCAGGAGCACTGGCGTAGATAGGGTAGTGAGTATACCCATAATCACCAGAAATAGAGAAAACTTCCTGACTAATCAGTTCATTTTTAAAGGCGATGTTGGCAATTACAAGTTCCATAATACCCCTTGCGTTGAGGCCAATGCCAAGTGCCAGCGAAACCTTGCTTTTCAAACCAGCAAGTGTTCCACCAATAAATCCGCCAGCAATTTTCGACAAATAAGACACGGCCAAAATGGATATCAACAAGCCCACGTTTTGAATGGAAGAAACGACAAACTCAAGGCCAATGCCAGCAAAGAAAATGGGAGCCAGAAAGCCCATGGCCAGGTTGCTGGTTGTGTTTTCAATTTCTTTCATGTTGTGCTTGCCAATGAGCGCATCGCTGATGAGCATAGAGGCAAAAAACGCCCCCACGATAAAGTAAAGGCCGAGCGTTTCGGTAAATGTTGAAAACAACAACACAAAAACAAAAAACAAGGTAAACAGCGATTCTTTGACTTTGAGAAACGACACCAAATTGTCGAGTGATTCCTGAATGTAGTTGCCTTTTCGAACCAACTTTTTGATTTGAAAATAAACCAGACCCAAAATGAAAATAAATAAGAATAGTTTCAGCAGTGAAACAGAACCAGCGTTTATCACCTCTGCCGCTGTCATTTCAGTGTCTTTTATACTCAGCAAAACCCCGAGAATGGTAAGGGCAAGCACATCGTCGAAAATGGCTACAGAAATGATTTTCTGACCCACCTCTGTTTTCACTTTTCCCAGATCCATCAATATTCGAATACTCACAGGCAAGGCTGTAATGGCCACACAGAGCCCAATGAACATGGTTGACAAAATATCCTGATCGAAATAGTAGCCAACCAATGCACCACCTCCCATTGGCAGTATAAATGCCATGATTGAAATGAGGATGTTTCGCCCCTTGAGGGAGTCTAAAATGTGATCAATATCAATTTCGAGACCGGCAATGATGACCAACAGAAAAACACCAAGTTCAGATATCACTTTGATGTCTTCGGTTCTGTGAATGAAGTTGAGCAGGCTAGGGCCTAGCACGATGCCGGCCAAAACTTCACCTATCATGGCAGGTTGCTTAAACCGCTGAAACACCACGCCAATTATTCTGGCTGCCACCAGCAAGATGAGCAGGTTTGTAAACAATGGAAGATCAACACGCTGCATACTTACCAATTAACCCGCCTGTAGCACATGCACCATGGGGCTCTTGCGTCAGAGAAGTTTGTAATAAGTTACAAAAGACAACAAAAGAAATTCAAGTTTGTATGGGGTTAAAAAAATTATCATCTGCGAAAGCCTAAACGCTACACTAAGAGAAAAATAAGCATTCACTCTTAGACTAACTTGAAGTCATTTTTCTGGTGGCGAATTTTTGCCCTTACCTCATCAAACAACTGATGTTGGCCACAGGCAGCAGCGATTTGAATACCAATTGCCGGTCGTAAATGGTGCGAACCCCAAAACTTAAGGCCACATTCGACCCAATCCGAAACATGCCGCCATAAGCCATGGTGAGCGATTTTGTGAGCTCCATAAACTTGTCGCCCGTGTCGGGATTTGTTTTTTTGAGTCGGGAGTCTTCAGCTATTCCTTCCACAAAAAACTGAAATCTCAGTCCGCCATAGCGCAGGTTCACCCCTCTTTGAATGCTGTATTCCACGTTCGAAAAGTTGATTTGCTTCAGCAGTCCGGACAAAAACCACTTTTTGCCCATACCAAACCCACCTGTTATCCAAGCTCCGATGCCCTCTTGTTGCAAACGCATATCGTCTAAAGATTCGGAGAAGTAGAGGTAGGTTTTTCCAACGCAAAAATCAACGCTGGCCGAGTTCCAAAACCGGCGCATGTAGATATTTCTTAAAAAATTGGTCCGATCTTTCATTTGCTGGTCAACACTTTGCAATTGAGCTTCGAGCATAAAAATCTTGTATGCCCTGTCGAACCGTTCTCCATCTGTTTTCGACGTATCTGGTTCGTTTTCGAGCCTGGCCAGTTGTGCAGCGGCGGTATCCCGCATGGGAGCCAAATCCTGGTTGCCAATGTCAAAGACTTCCTTAGTGGCATAAAAGTCTTTTTGGGTGTACAGGTTAATTTTCACTGCCCAAGCCATTTGTCTGTTTGTGTCTAGCTGAATGGTGCCCAGCGAAAAATTGAGTGATGAAAGCCTGCGCATAAACCAACCAGCTTTCTGGTACGCTTTGTATCCATTCTGAGGTCTGTCGTAGCCCAATGTCCAAAGTGGCGTGGCTTCGAGGCAAAGGTTTGGGCTTAGCCTGTAAGTTTTAAACGACCAATCTACCTTAAAATCCCGCACGGTCGAAGGCATGGTAACAATGCTAGGATCAGCGTTGAGCATAGAAAATGCCGGCGAAACCGGAATGGCAAATTCTGTATGCCGAATTCGGTTGTCCTGGTTAGCATTTTGCTGTCCATTGTGATTGAAAATATTGCTTTGACCTAATGCAGTTTGCATCACAAACACCAAGCACCAAGTCAGTAGCACATTTCTCATGGTTCAATTGTATACGTTATCGCACAGTTTATATGCAAAGACATGCCTTACCCTAGAGAAAGGCATGTCCTTACATGTTGATAATGAAAGGCAATTATAAAGTTTGTGTACCCAGAAACTGGAAGGTATTGTTTGTTTCGCCTCCAGTGCCCGACTCGTTCACCAAACCTGTTGGTCTTGCACCAGTTACGGGATCTATTACAAGCTGCATGGGCAAATCAGTCCAGTTCCTGCTGTCAAGTGTAGTGTCGTAGCAATCAGGGCATGAATTGAGTACCCTGGTCAATTTTCTAACTGAATTTGGTCGCTGAAAAGTAATCCTAAATGTTCCTCCACCCGAAATCGCCGGAATGTTTACGGTTTGAATCACATTAATACCATTCTTAAATTGAACTGTGGTGGCTACAGAGGCTTCTTCACCAAAGTTTTTTACAGTAAATTGCAATGCAGGCCAGTTAATGTTGCCAGAAGTTACAGGACTGGCCTGAGAAGGAGCGGGTATGTTAAATGTACCGTTAGCGCATCTAATCGGGTTTTCAATGCTGGTTCTTTGTCTTGAAAAATTATTTTGCAAGGTATCAGCTATGTTACAAAAAGAGTTTGCCTTCAAGTTGAATACATTAATAGGCTGTCCGTCAAATGCCAAGTCTGGAGCTTTCAGCACCTTAACTGAGTGGGTTGGAGCTGCCCAGCGTCGGTTGTTCACAAATCTGTTGTAAGGAATCGGATTTTGATTGCCAAAAACTGCTGAAAAGCTCGCAGACAAAACGCTTAAAGTTGTTCTTCGGTCTGTTGTATACTCGAAGGTACAGCTTGTTACTGATTTGGTAGAACTTTGCGGTTGCTGAGTGGTAAAAAAAGCTCCTAATGAAAAAACGGAAAGTCCTCCTAAGCCCCCACCGGTTGTTACCATCCTTATCCTGGTATTGCTTGGCAAAATGGTTGGATTATTCGAAGCAATGGGTGTTGCCGAAGCGCCAACAAAATACTGAATGTTCGAAATAGTGGGAGCATTGGTAAAAAAGACGTTGAACACGTCCTGTCCTCCTGCCCTTTGCAAAGTGACTGAAAAACGGCCTGAATTGGTTCGGTTCACATTAAACTTCATCCAGGCAGGGTTTACACCAGCCCCGGAATTAGAAGTCTTGGGAACAGTGAAAACCGTTGCTCCTTGTCTGAATTCTATTTTGCTGGTAATGTCAATCCATGTTCCTCGCACCTCAATTTCATTCGAAATTCCTCTTTGAACAACCACATCACGGGTTGTTGTACCACTATTGAACACAGTAGAATTGACAACTTGGGTAATGTCTGCATTCGACTGGTATGGAAATGCAAAACAGACCAGGATAAATAGCGCCATGGCACGACTTACAAACTTAGAATTGCAAGAGATGGCCTTGCTAAACGGGGATCGGAAAGTTATCTTCATATTACTTTTGAAATTTCTCCAAAGGTAAGTTGGCTGGGTTGTCACCTGCAATCCCCAATTATAGGGATGCCGAAAGGCTTATTTTTAGAGAAATGAGGCTTTTTTGTCGATTAAATTTCAAACCAATACAACGTTCAGGTGATTTAGCGTAAACAGGAGCATCGACCTAAAATGTCGGGATTCAAAAAAATAATTGTTAAAAGCTGGCCTCAGGAAATCTGCTTTTCAAATCTACTAAATTGCATTTCTCCTTGCCTTCACTACATTTGAGCCCAGCCACTATAGCCTATGAAAACCAAAGAAGACATTGTAAAAGACTGGTTGCCCCGCTACACCGGCACACCTATTGAAGAATTTGGACAGTACATCTTGCTCACCAACTTCATCACCTATGTTGAAATGTTTGCCGAGCAGTTCGATGTAGAAATAAAAGGAAAAACAAGGGCCATGCAAACGGCCACCGCCAACGACATCACCATCATCAACTTTGGGATGGGAAGTGCCATGGCTGCCACGGTGATGGATTTGCTTTCAGCCGTGATGCCCAAAGCAGTGCTGTTTCTTGGCAAATGCGGTGGCTTGAAGAAGTCAAGCCAAATCGGCGACCTCATTTTACCGATTGCTGCCATCAGAGGCGACGGTACCAGCGACGAATATGCGAAACCAGAAATTCCGGCTTTGCCATCTTTCCGCCTGCAGCGAGCGGTCAGCCATATCATCAAGAGAAACGAACTTGACTACTGGACAGGCACAGTGTACACCACCAACCGAAGGGTTTGGGAGCACGACGAAAACTTTAAGGAATACCTGAAAGAACTACGTGCCATGGCCATCGACATGGAAACCGCCACCATATTTATAGTTGGGTTTGTAAATGCCATTCCACATGGTGCCTTGCTGCTTGTGAGCGACAACCCCATGACACCAGACGGTGTGAAAACCGAAGAAAGCGACAAAAAAGTAACGGCTAACTTCGTAGGTCGTCACCTCGATCTGGGCATTCAATCGCTGGTAGAATTGGCCATATCAGGTGAGTCTGTGAAACACCTGAAATTTGAGTAAGAATTGCAAAAAGCTTAAAACAAAAAAGGCTCCTGAAAAGGAGCCTTTTTTGTTTATTGAACTGTGATCCGGCGTTGATGCCACAACCCATCAGCTTTTATTTTGATCGTGTAAACACCAGCTGGAACATCTTTCAACCGAAATACCGACCTGAATTCATTTATGTTTCCCTTTGGCATGAAAGCTATTTATTGACCCAAAGCATTTACCGCATACACTTGCTTCACACCTACATTGCTTTCTATAAAAATTTGATCGCTGGCCTGGTTAGGTTAAACGAGTATCGTCACATCATCAGCCCACGTCACTTTGCGCACCACCGATGTTTCTTTTGAACCAGTCGCATCTTCAATTTAAGTCTTGCAAATCGGAATTGCTCAGGGTAGCTTGAGCAGACTCACCTGGAATAGAACGATGTCAAAAAAAACTGATTTTGAATAGCAGCCTAAAATGTACACACACGAGTCCCATTTGTTAAAAAAATATAAAAAAGTGCCTGCTGTCAGGCAGACACTTCGGTTATGAATAGTAGTTAAAAAGTTTGATTCAAGTCTCTTTCAACAACAAGTGCAGCATACTTGTAAAATGTGTGCTTGTAAACTGATGGTTGGTTTGAGATTATCTTTGCCTGTAGACAAAACTCAAGGTCTACTGGTTGGACGCTGCGGGAAAAAAGTTTTAATCTAGTGACGAACTTTCAACTTATAGAATAGCTGAACTGTTTCGCAAATTTCTTAGGAGGGCATTGTAATACTGCAAAAGAAGAAAAATAGCAGTTTGGTATACTTAAAATGGTAAAAACTTGCATTTGGATTTCCTTTCCATTATCTTCTGTAGTTCTTTTGCATGTGTAAAGTTCACTAAAATCACCAACATGAAAAACAAACATATACTTGTCCTGGCTTTGCTACTCTCTAGTTTCGGGGCTTTTTCTCAACCATTTTCTGCTTACAGGCTCAACGTAAGCACCATATTCAGAAACAACGTTTTCAGAGATGGGCACGATTCTGTAGCTCAGCTTCAAAGCCCAAGGCGAATGATTGCCCTGGGCGACACTGCCATTCTGCTGGCCGACCAGGACAACAACCGGATTAGAAGCATGAACATTCTAAACCGTACCATCCGAACCGTGGCTGGCGACGGAAGGGCAGCTAGAATGGACAGCATTGGTGTTTTTGCATCGTTGAACCGGCCTAAAGATTTATGTCTAATAGGCGATACAGTGGTTTACTTCACCGAAGAAGGCAGCCATACCATCAGAAAACTAGTGCTGGCAACCGGCAGCGTAACAACCATTGCAGGAAGCGGAAGTGGGTTTGTAAATGGCCAGGGAACTGCAGCCCGGTTCAACAACCCAAATGGAATCACAAACAGAGGCGACTCTGTATTGTATGTTTCAGACGGGAGCAATAACAGAATCAGGCGAATAACCTTAAAGCCAAGCATAGAGGTAACCACATTTGCAGGCACAGGCAGCCAAACCTACATTGCCAGAGACTCGCTGCACAAAGACTCCATCAACATTGGCACGCCAAGAAGTGTGCTGGTGGTTGGCAATAATTTGGTGATGATTGAAAACGACTTCCAGCACCCTGTGATTCGTTTCATGCGTTTTGGAGAAAACGTATTTTATGATTTAGGCGGACAAGATCGACCTGAAGACATTGCCTGGGTGGGTGGCGACACTATTATAACTACCTGCTCTGGAGGTGGTCCTTCAATATTAGTTAAGGTGCTTTCAAATCCAGCTTTCAACCAAAACATTGTAGGCATCCAAGCTGAAGGTATTGTTAAAATTGGTGGCATGGTATATTACTCTTTGCCATCAAGCGCTATTATCAACAGCATTGCATATACCGGTGGATCTGCATCCCGGTTTTTTGGCAGAGGCAGAAGCGCAGACGGCGACCCATCGGAGGCTAGAATTGGCACAATAGGCTCATTTACCCAAAAAGGCAATTGGATTTATTTTTTCGACGAATTCTTGTTCAGGGTTCGGCGGTTTAACAAGCAATCGGGAATGATGCAAACCTTAACCCGAGGCAACAGGGGAAACAATAGCAATGGAGCCAAAGTATCTTTCGCAGCAACAAACTTTAATACAAATGCTGGTATTGTAAAAGGGTCTGATGGACGAATTTATATAGCAGACAGGGGTAACAACCAAATCAGAGCTATAGACGAAACTCGTGATTCCGTGTTTTTGGTTGCAGGAAATACATCTGGCGGTTATGTAAATGGCACTTTGCTGCAAGCCCGATTCAACAACATTGGATCGATGGTGGAGCACAACGGCAAATGGTATGTAGCAGAACCAGGTACAATTGGACGAATCAGAGTTATTGATCCTGCTGCCAATACCGTAACGACGCTTGCTGGCCCTGAGCCAGGGTTTACAGGAACAGCAAATGGTTATACTGATAGCACAGGAGTTGACGCTCGTTTTGGGTTCGATTTTGGTAGCTTTTTAGTAAGAAACGATACCCTTCTTTTTGCTGACCGAAGCAACCGCAGGCTAAGAGGCGTTGACATTGCCCAAAGAAAGGTTTTTACTTTTGGAGGCACCAATGCGTACGACAATTTTCCGTTTGTGTTTCGGGATAGAACCGGAACTTTGCTTGGAAGAATACACGGAGCCAGAAATGAAATATCAAATTTGACCAATCCTAATAGCCCAGTAGTTGTGGTAGGTGCCCAAGGATCTGGCAATGTAGATGGCGTTGGCACGGTGGCCCGATTCAATAATCCTGGCCGACCTGTAGTAGATTCATTAACAGGTGAATGGTATATTCCAGATGTGAACAATCAAACTTTCAGAAAGGTGGAATACATACTGTTTAACCAAGCTCCTACCATCACCGGACCTACGCCTTCAACCTACAATGTGACCACCATCAACCCCATTACTGAATCAAACTACTTACAGTTTTCACCTGGGCCTGCCTGGGAAACGAGTCAGACATTGTCTGTGTTTGGTGTAACCGTTACAAATCCGGCCATTTTTGCTGCACAACCATCTTTTTCGAACGATGGAACCATGAACCTGACTGCCTCTGGCACCAATGGAACATCGCAGGTGCGGATTTGTGTTCGTGACAATGGCGGAACAGCATTTGGTGGCAACGATTCAGCATGTTACACTTTCAACGTCGTGGCCAACATCACTGGATTGAACAAAACACAGCCCAATTACAGTGTGCAGGTATTTCCAAATCCAAGCGAAAACGGCCAGGTTTTTTGGAAATCAACCAGCAAAATTCAACAAGTTGAAATATTGGATGTATTGGGCAGACAAAGCCAGGTATCAATCACCAATGGTTCGACCCAAGGTGAATTGCAATTGCCAGGAAGTGGTTTATATCTGATAAAATTAATTAATGTGAACGGGCAAACTGAAATCAAAAAGGTGCAAATGAAGTAAGGCACATGTTGCCCAAAACAAAAAATCCTGCCAACGACTTGCTGGCAGGATTTTTTTTTGCAGATACTTAGCGAATGAAAATTTTTCGAATGGAAGCCAAATGAGCAAACAACACACAGGGTACAATGAAGCATGGCAACCAGGCGAATGGAAAATTAAGCATTGCTTCATTGGGTTGATCCTGATTCATCATGTGTAAAGGCCCTGGTGTTGACATTAAAGCTATACCCACAATGTTGAACAAAAACCCAAGGCCAATCACATTCCAAAGCATGAGCACCCAGATAGGCAACACCGGTCGCACGTAGCCAAAATAGGCCACCAAAGGTGCACTGAAGCCAATGAATATGTCAAAGTTTCGCCCTTGGAAAGTCATGTCCTGGTGCACCAAACCTTCTTTGAACAACCAATACAAAACCACTTCAACCGGTATGCGCACTACATGCAACATGGTGAGCCATCCTGCCCTGAAATTCTTAATACTTTTGATGGTGTAGCCCGAAAACACGGCAAAAAACACAATCAACAAAGGTGGTAAAACCAGTAATGTCAAGGCAGGCGGAAACATATCCGGCTCGAGATAATACCCCGAAGTAGAAATGACCATCTGAACCGAAAGCCAGGCTATGCAAAGTGCAGCGAGTTTATCTATCCTAGGTGCTGCCAAAAGCAGAAACACCAAGGTGAGAATGACCGTGAAGTAGAAACTCCAATTAATATAATCTGGAATATTGATCATTAGCGGCTAATTGCCTGCTAAACTCACAATTCCAAGCCACTTCACCAAAAGGGATGCTTAGGAATGATGCCTGGTTAAACAAAACCAGTTGTCATTCCTGTTGCGCTATTTGCTTTTGAACATAAAACAGCGCCAAAGCAAAAAGGCACTTAAAGGCATGCCACCTATGCTAATCCTAAGAATATTGACCCAATCGAACTCGGATAGAAGATACCAAAAGCTGGCACCAATTGTGAATGAAAAAACGACCAGGCTCAGCACTTTTGCAAATAGTGTGGAATAAAAAGATTTTTCTTCAGCGTAGCCGGAAACAAGGGTAGAAGTTGTCATGATAATGATTTTTGCATGAAACAATGTTTTGAGATGCGAGTGTAGACAAAGGGTCTGCAAGCGTATCTGGGTACAACATTCGGGACTTTCAAATGAACCGTTTGCCCCACTTTGCTGCTAAATCTTACTTCGGCAAGAAATGCTATGGAAGGATATTTACTTCGGCTTGCAGCTGTATGCCAAATTTTTGCTGAACTGAATCCTGAATCCTTTGGCTTAGTTGTAGAATCTGTCGCCCTGTTGCCTGACCGTAATTCACCAAAACAAGTGCCTGCCGGACATGAACTCCTGCATCTCCCTCTCTATACCCTTTCCAACCAGCATGCTCTATCAGCCAACCTGCAGGAACTTTCACGGTTATTTCTGAAACGGGATAACCAGGCATGTCAGGAAACGTTTGCTTTAACTGTTCAACATGCAGTTTGTCCACCTCTGGATTTTTGAAGAAGCTCCCCGAATTGCCAATCTCATTCGGGTCAGGCAGTTTCGACTGCCGAATCTGAATCACAGCCCTGCTTACATCGTTGTATGTTGGCTGGTCGACACCCCAATCTGCCAGGGTTTTTTGCACATCGCCGTAGCCAATGTGCAAAGGGGCGTTGCGGTTTACCTTCAGCACCACACTTACAATAACATATTGACCCTTCGCTTCTTTCTTAAAAATGCTTTCCCGGTAACCAAACCTGCATTGTTCTGCCGTAAATGTTTTGACTTCGAGCGTGGCAAGCTCCAGAGCTTCCAGGGAAACAAGCACCTGCTTCAGTTCAACACCATATGCCCCGATGTTCTGAATGGGTGCTGCACCCACAGTGCCAGGTATCAAAGAAAGGTTTTCCAAACCACCCAAACCGAGGTCAAGGCTGTGCAATACAGTTTGGTGCCAATTTTCCCCAGCGGCAATTTTCAGGAAAACACCAGTGGAATTTTCTTCCACTGCAATTCCCTTAAGATTCAACTTTACTACCAAACAGTGCAAAGGTTCGGTGATCAGCAAATTGCTGCCTCCTCCTAAAAAGAAAGGTGTAACGCCTGCCTTCTTTGCCCAAAGGATGGCTTCCTGGAGTTCTGCAATGGTTTGCACTTCCGTAAACCAGCGGGCTTGTTCGTTTATTCCAAACGTATTGTAAGGCTTTAGCGAAACGAATTCCTGAACAAATATGGCCATGGTGTTGAGCGTAGAGTGGGCAAATAACCAGCACAAATTAACAAGACAAAAAAAAGACAGGCTTATTTACCTGTCTTTTTTACCGGAGCTACTTCTGTTTTTTTCGGTCTTCTTGGTCTTGAGTTACCAAATGAAGATCTCCATCTTTTGCCTTTCGCTGATTTTCTGTCGCCTTTTCCCATGGTATTTAATTTTGAGGTTGCGAAGATAGAGTAAGCATCTGTTTCATCAAAAAATATAATTTTAAACCCAGGCTCCCTACCTTAGTGGCTCCAAAAGCCAAAAAATCATGTATAGATTATTCAACACACTTGGCTTGCTGATGTTGCTTTCTGCTTCAACACAAGCCCAAAACCTGGCCGCATATCTGAGCGGCGACACCACAGCCTCAAAAATAAGGCTCAACCAAATGCTCATGCTCAGCGACAGTACCATCCTGGTTGGGGGTGAGTCGAACACCATGAGCTGGGTTCCCACAGGAATTACTCCTATCGTTCTTGACACTACCGGAACAGGACTCGTGGCCAGAAGAACAGGATTTGCATTTCTTATTCGCTTTCAAAAGAATTTCTCCCAAATCCTGAATGTGGTTCGATTTCCGGAAAACACTGCTACCAATGTGTATAGAATAAGAACAACTTCTGCTCCCGGGCAACCAACCGGCGATATTTACATCAGTGGAGAACGTGAAGGCTACAGCGGCCTTTTTGGGGGTTATTTCATTGCAAGACTGAACAACAACTTCATCAATGGGGTGCCAACCGGATTCAGGTGGGTGAATAACGTGCGGGTTGGCGAAGTGAGCAGCGGCAAAACAGATTTTGACGGAAAATCATGGCACAAAACAAGACAGCCTTGGGACGTTGACAACCTGGGCAGGGTGACCTACGCCGAGCGGGAAGAGTTTTCGTTCAACTTTTCCAATATGTCAAGAATAGATGCCAATGGCAGGAGAGAAGTTGTAAAACATTGGCAAAACCATTCGGTGGTTTATAAATACCTGGGCGATACCACCTATGCCGATCCTTTCGACACATCATCTGTAACCAATGGAGTACGCAGGTGCCAATCGGGATCATTCTTTTATGTGAAGCCCGGCGATTCGCTTTGGGTAAGAATGACTTACACCAGGAAAAGCAATTTTAGAACGGATTCATCGGTGGGAAGAAAAGTGGAAGTAGTTCGTATGTTCGATAGCTTCATTATGATGAAGCATGCCGGAACAGGTGCCAGAACCTTGAAAAGTTTAACCCAGGCAGATTACAATCTGATTGGAACAGATGAAAACGGATTTCCCCGGCCACATGCCATGCCCGACGACTATATGTATAGCCAACCTTGTGTGCAATTGGAAGATTCGACCTGGGATTGCAGCACCGCCAACACGCCTGGTCCAACCGGTTATACTGCTCCAAACGGACAGTTTCACACTTCGAGGGTAGGCGATATTGTGATCGACAAGCGAAACAACCATGTGTATTTTGCTTACACAGCCGTATTGTTCAATCCGATATTCAGGTATTTTAACTCAGACCCAACCGGTTTCCGTTTTGGCACGCTCGACTACAACTCTACCGTGGTAGCCATGACCGATAGCGGCTCTATCCGCTGGTGGGCCAGGATGTATAAAGACGACACCGCTGGAACAGGTTTTACCGCCAACCAGTTTGCCGACCACCTTGCTTTGGACTATGCCAACAACCGACTCGTTGTGGTGGGCAATGGTTTTGGTGCCAGCACAAGCAACTTCTGGAAAGGCAATGAGGTAACAGCAAATGCAGGCGGAAACGGATTTAAAAATCAAGTGACAGACAACCATACCAATGTATATGCCTGGGTGGGCACTTATTCATTAAACAACTTGCAGCTGCTCGGAGCAAGCTACATTTCGGAATACAGCCAAACTCCTGCACGGGGCATTACCAGTTCAAATGCGGCCTACGATGGCTGGCCTGAAGCCAATTCCATCACCAACGACGAAAGTTTTGGCCCAACCCGTGGGCAAGGTGTGTATGTGGATGAAGCAGGTGGTATTTATGTGCTTGGGCGTGCACTTCGCAGCATGACCACTACAAACGCATTTATGAAAATGTACAAAGCCGATACCGATGGTTGTCGGGATTCGCTCGGTGGAGGCCATCATTTTGTGCGAAAATATGCTCCCAATCTCTCGGCTGTGGAATACAGCACAGTGCTGGGTGGGCAATGGAGCCCGAAGACCGGAACAAATGGAGATGCTGTTATCCTAAACCATATTTTGCCTTATGGCAACAATGTGTTGGCAACAGGTTACCACACTGGTCTAAACAACACATTGGAAATGCCCACAGCGAATGTGCCTGCTTTTGCCAGAGGAAACTACAGGGGAGAAAGTGGAGTGATTGCACAGCTTAAGCAAAATTGCCCGCTTCCTGCCTCTATCACTGAAATGAATATCCCGATTCAAATCGACTCGGCGGTTACAACGGACATCAACATCAGCCCTGTGACCGGAGCCACTGGCTACAATTGGTTTACCAACATCAGAGCCGTTGAACTGGGCGGCGCTACCGGCACTTCAAACACCGTGCGACTTACAGGCAACATTGCTTCATTCGAAATTTATGTAGCTGCGGTGAATGCCTGCGGTGTTTCGCCCTATACCGTAAAACAAGTGTTCAGATCTCCAACGGTACGCCAAACAAATCCAACCACACTCACAGTAACCTTGCCCGGATTTACCCGTTTTACCTGGTACCAAAACGGCGACTCCATTACCACACAAACAACGCCTGCGCTCAACACCTCCGGTTTTGGTCCTGGTGTGTATCAGGTAAGGGCAACCAACGATTGCGGCACAGTTGTTAGCTCTTCGAGAGGTTTTCTGGTGCGAACACTGGATAGTGAAAACTCCCTAAACCTGCGGATGTATCCAAACCCAACAGCAGGCGTATTCCTGATTGAAGGTGATAAGCTGAATAGCAAAACCCGCATTCGGGTGTTGGATCTGCAGGGCAGAACAGTGCATGTAACCTCGAATATAGTGGGACAAAAAGCTGAGCTGCAATTGAATCATTTGTCAACGGGATTGTACCAGGTGATTGTGGAAAACGAACAAGGCCAAAGCAAAGCCAAAGTGCAGATTTCGAAGTAAAAGCATCTTCTCATTAAACAGAAAACCTGCCGGAGCTGTCTGGCAGGTTTTTTTTTATGGATTGCTTTCTAGCAATTGTGTTTGGTTAGGAAAAGTCAAATTGTGCAAAGAGGGAGCGTGAGGGCACGCTCCCATGCGGCGAATTCATCAAGATGCAATCGGTAAAATAACATCGTTATTAACACTGGCTGAGGCAAAAAGAAATGCAGCCTGAATATGCTTTGGTTGCAAAGTAGGGTACTCAGCTAACAGGTCGTCTAATGACCTTCCATAACCAAGTTTTTCAAGAACCAGATATACTGGAATTCTTGTGTGTATGAAACACGGCTTGCCCAGCATGATGTCGGGATTTGATACAATGTACTCCTGCCAGTTCATTTGCTTTCTTTTTCAAGTTTATGCAAAGATAACTACTAACCGCTTTCAGTGCAATGGGTGACTGTTAAGTGGGCTTGAAACATGCTACAGGGGAAGGTTATGATAATACTAAACTATGCTCTGCCCAAATGTCAACAAATTGTAGTCAGGATCGAGCAAAGCAAACTCCCTTTGTCCCCAGGGTTTTATTTCTATGTGACCATTCGGGTGGATCGGAACTTCGTTATCCATTAAAGACTGATAAAGCCCTTCAATGTCGTTGGTTCTGATGTAAACCTGGCCGTAATTTTCCTTTGGATCAAGGTCTTTAAATTCAAAAAAGTGAATTTGAATGTTGTCCTTCTGCAACATCAGATAGCCTTGGTGGTCGATGTTACCGAATACCTCAAACCCCAATTTGTGGATGTAAAAGTCCTTCGTTGCCGCCTTGTCCCGCATGGGCAACTTGGGGTGTATGTCTGTGAGCATGTTTGACTGGCATTTGGTGTCAAATGTAAAAAAACTGCCTATACAAACCTTCACTATGTTTTTAGTGTATAGGCATCAAGTTGGAGACATTACTTGACCGTTAATTGGCTAACATTTTTTACTAGGCGGCTTTAAAAACGCTTTAAAATTGTAATATCGCTAAACGCAGGCTCACCTATACAGGCACCCGGATCGATTAAGCTTTCATCCTATTATTTGCTGGAAGAGATTGTTGAAAATAATTATCCAACAAAAGCGAAAAAGGGTATTGCTCGCCTTTCCACTAAAAAAGCAAGACCCAACATTCCAATCACTGGTTTTATGGATGTTGATAGCAATAACCAGAAGCATCTTTTGTCATGCGCTTGCATTGGGCTCCTTTTTGGGTAATGCCCAGGCATTGAGAAGATGTTGTGCTCAGGCTGGGTGAGTATATCGGAGTAGGTGTGTAATCAACCTGACCCTGTTGTAATTTTTCGTTAGGCTCAGCAATTGTTCCATAAGGATTTACTGTTCGCCAACGAGCTGGTGGTGTGTACAATGGATCTACTTTTCCTTCCTTACCTGTAAAGGGGTTTATATTACCCTGGGTAGAGAAGTTATCAAGTTTAGTGTCGTTGGGTGATGTCTGAAAATGTGGCTCTACATACGTGCCATTAGATTTAACGTACCCGTTTTTCAGTTTGAATTCGCCACCATTGTTGTAGTTCCTTGGTTGGTTAGTTCTTGGCATAGCGTAATGCTGTGTAGGGTATGCTTGCTTATTCGCTTTGTAGCGCATGTCGGGTGTGCCATCCATTTTCGTCTGAGCATTTGCCCCCAATGCAAGCAACAAAAGCATCGTAAGAAGTAAGCATACTTTTTTCATTTTTCCATTGTTTAGACAACCTCCTAAAGCACAGGTACAAAGTTTCAATCAAACCTAGCACAGATTTTACTGTTCACCAAAAGACTCATCGAAAATAATGGATTTTTTGCCTGATGATATCGTTAGAATCCCTTGCATGGGCATGGGGCAATGCAGGGGGTTGGGAGAAAGTTTTGTATGTTTTTCTATGTGCGTTGCAGATGCAAATTTCGACTGCACCTGGTGCAAGCGGGTGCTAAAGGGCATCCTTTAGTGCAATTCCATTTGTTAAACCAATTTAATTCTATACCTTTGTATTTCTAGACCTAAAAGGCTGTACGGCTTTGGCTGGCCTGGAAAAAATCCTCGGTTTGGAACCGGGGTTTTTTTATATCCGCATAACACCCTCTTCGTCTGCTATACTGGCTTTAAAACAGGCTTTTTTTAGCTGGGTCCTAAAAATTCGGTCTGCATTAAACTTTTTTCTTGAACCCGAAGGAAATTCCTGTTCCTTCAATGTGTAAGCCACCACATCTGCACTTTGAACAAATAAAGATTCCGCCGAAATTCGAAAAATAGGATCCTCTATCACCCAACCTATTCTTACTTCAGGTATGGTTTCTCCACTGGCACCTGTACCAAGCAGCTTTCGTACATGGGTATTAATGTGCTTTTCATTCGCTCGATCAAAAAGCAAAAGGCCATTTTCTTTCTTTTCCTTTAAAAACTCGTCGAAGGCTTGGTATAGGCGGGTAATAGATGTAGATAGATATTCTTGTTGTTTAAGCTTTGTTGTTGACTTGTCTAAAACCACCGAAAGCAGGTAAAACCCTGAATTTTTGCCAATTATCCCTGCAAATTCTTCAATCAGTTTCCACCTGTCTTTTACAGCAATGCCGCCATATGCTTTAACTTTATGTGGATCTATCATTTCTGCACAGTGAAACTCAACATCATAGGGCAGAAAACCCTCTCTGGCTATTTTCTTTCTAAAAGATTTTAGTGTATCCAATGAAATCCTCCAACGATTGGATGCCACAATGGCTCCTGTGAGTATAAAATATTGAGTACCTGACTTTTGGGGATTTGAGGCATCGAAAGTGCCAGTATCACCGCTTTCATCAACATAGCAAAAATACATAACTGAAACTTATTGAGATCTTCTACAAAAGTAATACTTATCCCCTCACCCAAAATACCCAAACTCCCCCACCAACATCCTACACATCTCTTACTTCACTGCTTTGGTTCGGGCTGAGATTTCTTTACAAGCCTCGAGCAAATCGGCGAGGTTTTCTTACTAGGCGGATTTGTATGACCCCTTTGTGGGCTCTTGCATGCGCTGCAAACACAATTCTCAGCCGCACCTTTTGTATACGGGTGCGAGCAGGGTTTTAACAGGTGACAGAGTGAAAACCTTTTTGAAATGTAAAACGTAGTCACCCAACTGCTTATTAAAACAATAATCATGAACCGGAATTTGAATTAAATCAATGTCCAAAGTAGAATAAATCAGCCTTTCAATTTTCAAGAGCTACCTTTATCGAACCGAATCCCAATCTATGCCGCAGCAAATTCTGGACAACTTGAATATCGATGCACTAAACCCCATGCAACTGGCGTGTATCGAGGCCTCAAAAACCAAAGGAGACATCATTATTCTCTCCCCAACCGGGTCAGGAAAAACCCTTGCTTTCCTTATTCCTATCCTGGAATCGCTTACAGAAAAAAACACAGAAGTAAAGGCATTGGTGGTGGTACCATCCCGGGAATTGGCTTTGCAAATTGAGCAGGTTTGGAAACAAATGAATACCGGCTACAAAGTAAGTTGTTGTTATGGCGGCCATGCCATGAGGGTGGAGAAAAACAACCTAAGCCAAGCCCCTGCTCTACTCATTGGCACGCCAGGACGCATTGCCCACCATATCAGAAACAACAATTTCAATCCTTCGTTTGTCAACACCCTCGTGCTCGATGAGTTTGATAAATCGCTGGAATTGGGTTTTCAGGACGAAATGGGATTCATCATTTCCAATTTAAACCACTTGCAAAAAAGGGTGCTGACTTCCGCAACGGATCTTAAAAAAATCCCAGGGTTTACCGGCATTCGCAATCCTAAAAAGCTCGACTTTCTCCAAAAATTATCGCCAACCAAAAACACGTTAAAGCTTAAAAGTCTCAGAACCGAAGGAAGTGATAAACTCCATTTACTTTTTGAATTGATCTGCCATTTGCAAGGTAAGCCATGTCTCATTTTTTGCAACCATCGGGATGCGGTTGACAGAATTTCAGCCCTGCTTAAGTACAAAGGGGTGGCTCATGGCGTTTTTCATGGGGGCATGAATCAGGAAGAAAGGGAAAGGGCATTGATCAAATTCAGAAATGGCAGTTTTGCTGTTTTGATTAGTACCGATCTGGCATCCAGAGGTTTGGATATTCCGGAGATAGAGGCCGTGGTGCACTACCAATTGCCCGTTGTTCCCGATGTTTTCACCCACCGAAACGGTCGCACGGCCAGAATGAATGCTGAAGGTACGGCCTGGCTGCTTTTTTCCGGCGAAGATACCATGCCAGCCTACATCGACGAAGTGCCTGAACATGTGATTTTATCCCAAAAAGCAACTTTACCTCCAAAGGCTTCCTGGCAAACTTTATACTTCTCAGTAGGCAAAAAGGACAAGGTCAACAAAATGGATATTGTTGGCATGTTGCTCCAAAAGGGAGGGCTGGCCAAAGAAGAACTTGGCTTGGTAGAAGTGCTGGACTTTGCCTCTTTCGCAGCTATACACAGCGATAAAATTGTGTCTTTGTTGGCGGCAGTTGAAGCTGAAAAGATAAAAGGCAAAAAGGTAAAAATGGAAATAGCCCGCTGATTGGTTTTGGTCTTATAAACCAAATCATTGGGTGTGATGTCCTTTAATCTTGGGGTGGTGTTTCTTTTCATGTCAACAAAATTAAAAATTGTTAGTTTTTTTGTTGACACACTTTTATGGATGGTCTCGCAACAACTGATACAATTCGTTGAATACGCCCATTCAAAAGATGACAACATTTTCTATTTCTCAAATGGCATTCAATCCAAAAACCTTGAGCAGCCGGAGTTCGCCAAAGCAAGATTGGCTATCACATATTCCATACTTGATGAGCTAAAAATCATCAGCAAATGACATGAGTCAAAGTTGAGCTAGAGCAAACTCCCAACCCGAAACTCAAAACTCCCAACGCCCATCCTTCTGAAAAATCTCCCTTCCTTTGCACCTCACACTTCCACATCCATGCAAACCATTTTTAATAAACTAACTGTCGCATGCATTGGTATTTTTTCGGCGCTGACCGTGGCTGGCCAAAGCTTTTCGCCAAGCGAACTTACCCAAGGTTATTCCCAACGAAAAGACACCACCTGGTTTGTTTTCGACCCGAAGCTGTATGAAAAAACGCCAACACGGGTGGTGGTAACAGGTTCGTTCAGAAACTGGGACACGGGCATGGACCAAGCCCAATGGACATTGAAACAAACTGGAAATCAATGGGCGGCTTTTGTGCTCAACCCAAAATTTGCTGTCATTTCAGTTGCTTCTGAATTCAAATTTCGCATCGACAATGGCTTGTGGCTTGACCCGCCCGCACAAAGCCCCAATATTAGCGGCGGAAATCTTGTGTATATGAAAGGACTGCAAGCCCCCAATCTGGAAGCTACTATGTTGCAAAACGGCAATATCTGGGCCACCGTAAGCGGCCATGCCATAGAGCGACCGTTGAACAAAGAAGCCTACAAGCTTTCGTTGGCTGCCACCGGCGAGTTTATTCCACTCCAGGCTGTGACGCCCAATACCGGTTCGAAAACTTTACTTGTTCCTGCAAAAACACTTGACATCCGGCGGGTGTATCAACTCGAAATTCCGGGGCTTGACCTCAAAACGCTGGTCAACTTCGATGGCTGGTTCAGCACTTTGTACTCAGAAAAAGAGTTGGGTGCCAACATAGCCCCCGATGGAAAAAGCACCTGGTTCAGGCTGTTTGCACCCAGAGCCACCAAAGTTAAACTGTACCTCTACCGAAAGGACAGCGACAAAGACGCATTCGCCGACTACGAACTCACCAAAGACAGCCAAGGCGTTTGGGAAAAAAACCTGCCCGAAAACCTGGACAAAGTCTGGTACGACTTCACTGTGCATGGTTTCGATGACCCGGGCAATGGCTTTTTCGAGCAAACCGGCAAACACATCGGCGACCCGTATGCCAGGGTGTCGGATGATAGTTTTGGCAAATGCAGGGTGTGGCAAAAAACCAAGCCTGGTGCAGCCTTGAAAAAAGGCATTCCGGCACTGGAAGATGTGATTGCTTACGAAGTGCACGTGCAGGATTTCACCGACCTGCTGCCTGTGGACGCCAACCTGAAGGGCACCATTCCGGCCATGACGGTTTCAGGATTGAAAAACAGTTTGGGGCAGCCCATTGGCTACGACTATTTGAAATCGCTTGGATTCAACACCTTACACCTGATGCCCGTGCAGGAATACCTCCATTATTCCGACGAAGAATGGCAGGCGGCGTTCAAAAACGATGCTTACATGAAAGAGCAGGGCATCAACATGGAAAACTACCAATGGGGCTACCGAACCACGCACGCCATGGCCATCGAAACCCGCTACCGTAAAAGAGATACCGAAAAAGGTGCCCAACGTGAACAGTTTCGTGACATGGTGCAAACTTTTCACAACGACGGCATGGCGGTGATTGTGGATTTGGTGTTCAACCACACCGCCGAGCACATGGACGGACGCAAGTTCCTCTTCAATTTCGCAGGCATAGATCCGCTGTATTATTACCGCAGCACGAAAGAAAACAAGATCATGGGCGAATATGGCAACGAGCCCAAAACCGAAAACCGACCCATGACCCAACGCTGGATCATAGACCAATGCCTGCACCTCATTCAGGAATTTGGGGTAGATGGATTCCGAATAGACCTGGGCGGACTCACCGACAAACAAACACTGAAAGCCCTTCGGGAAGCGGTTGGGCCCAACATCATCATCTATGGTGAACCGTGGATTGCCTCTTCAGACCCGGCGGTGCGCAGCAATCCGGATTGGAGTTGGTACAAAAAAGATGCACCCATTTGTTTTTTCAACGACGACGCCCGCAATGCTTTCAAAGGTCCGACAGCCAACCCTGAAAACAAAGCCACCGACCGTGGATTTGCCGGAGGAAATGGCTCAGAGCGCACCAACGTGATGAAAGCCCTGACTTCAAAAACCACCGACGAAGCCACCCCTGTTTCAAGCATTAAATACCTTGACATACACGACAACTGGGCACTGGCCGATCAGTTTGCCACCAAAGACTGGGATGGCCGCTTTGGCGTAGACGAAAATGCCTTCAAACTTGCAGCGGTGTTGTTATTCACTTCCACCGGCCCCATTGTGTTGCACGGTGGCACAGAAATGATGCGCAGCAAAGGTCTTGGTCCCTTGAAGGAGGTGGTGAAAGAAACCAGAACCGGCAAAGTTTACCTGCATGGCAAGCGAGACACCTACAACCTGCGCTTTGCCAATCATTTTGTTTGGGAAAATGTGGGCAAGAAAAAAGGCGACAAAAACAGCTTTTGCAACTATGGAACCATGTTGGATTTTTGGAAAAGCCTGTTGGCATTTAGAAATTCTGCGGTGGGGAAAATATTTCGTCGGGCAGAAGTTTGTCCTGATGGATTTTACCATTGGTATGTCACCGCCAATCAACAATTGCTTGGCTACAGGGTGAACGACAAAGTGCTGGTGCTGATGAACGTGAGCGAAAAACCAGGCCATTTCGATTGGGTGAGTTTGCCGAAAGGCAATTGGAAACTGGTCGGCAACCTGAACGGAGTAGACCTGAAAAAACCTAAAAAAGGAAAATATGCTGTGCTGAAAGGCGGTGAAGAAGGCCACAAAGTAGACCTGCCTGCCCAGTCGTTTATGATGTGGGTGAAAGAGTAGATTATTCCGAGAGTTTTTGATTTCGAACAAAAGACCCGAAGCAGATCGTTTTGTGTAAAACATTGTTTACTCATGTCCATTTTTAGCCCCTATACTTTTTTACATTCTGGAAAAGTTGCCAAAAACCGACTGGTATTGGCCGCCATGACCAACCTGCAAAGCCAAGCCGATGGCACATTGGGAAACGACGAGTTTAATTGGTTAATCAGCAGGGCAAAAGCTGGTTTTGGCATCATCATCACTTGTGCAGCCTATGTGAATCCCGACGGGCAAGGTTGGAAAAATGAATTGGGCATCAGTGATCTTAAACATGCAGCAGGTTTATCGAAATTGGCCAAAGGCATCAAAGCAGAGGGGAGTTTGGCCATTGTGCAAATATTTCATGGCGGAGCAAGGAGTCCAAAAGAAATAACCGGAAAACAGCCCTGGAGTGCCAGTGCACACAGCATGCAACTTGGGCAACAGGTCATAGACGTGCGTGAAGGTACCGAAGCCGAAATTCAACAAACCATACTCGATTTTGAAAATGCTGCTCAAATGGCTTTTGAAGCAGGCTTCGATGGGGTGGAAATTCACGGAGCGCATGGCTATTTGCTGCACCAATTTCTCAGCACCCATACCAACCAGCGCAGCGACATGTGGGGAAGCACTTTCGACAACCGAAGCAGACTGCTAAAAACAATTTTAATAAACATCAAGGCAGCATTGCCACCCACCTTTTTGGTTGGTGTCAGGCTTTCGCCCGAGGATAAATACACCTACAAAGGCATTGATTTTGATGAAAGCCTGACACTTGCGCAAGAACTGGCCAGCTTGGGAGCCGACTATATTTCTGTTTCGCCCTGGGATGCTTTCAAAAAACCTGAGAAATACCCGGATGGAGAAAAAACCATCATTGAGCTTTTTAAAGAATGCTTGCCTGCCGAAGTTCCTATGATGATTGCCGGAGAAATTTGGACAGCTGCAGATGCAGAAAAAGCCATGGAGCTTGGCTCTGAATTTATGGCCATTGGCAAAGCAGCCATTGCCAACTCAAATTGGCCAGATGCCATCAAAGATCAGGACTATCAACCTGCAAAACCCCCTTACACCAGCCAGCAATTGGCACAGGCCGGATTAGGCCCGGGGTTTATTGACTATCTGAAATTGAGGCCTGGCTTTGTAGTAGACGCTTGACATGGGTTTTTCTAAATACTGCCTCGAATAAAATCAAGGCTACAAAATCGGCCGTGTCTACGACACTTGTTGCCAAACGTGCACCGTGTTTGTCCTAAGTCCGCATAGCGGACGACCGATATCCTAAGCACAGAATTCATTAGGTGCTTTTAGTGCAATTAACCATCCTTACCACTGCCTGCCACCACAAGCACAAACTCACCTTTGGGCGCATGGGTTTCGAAGTGAATAGCCAATTCCTGCAAACTGCCTCTTACAGTTTCTTCAAACATTTTCGAAATTTCTCGGGAAACGGAGGCCTTTCTTTCAGCGCCAAACACAACTGCCAGCTCTTTCAATGTTTTGACAATACGGTGTGGCGATTCATAAAAAACGATGGTTCTTTCTTCGGTAGCCAAAATCCCTATCCGAGTTTGTCGTCCCTTTTTTTGTGGCAAAAAACCTTCGAAGACAAATTTGTCGCAAGGCAATCCGCTCACGGCCAAAGCCGGCACAAATGCGGTGGCACCGGGCAAACATTCCACATGCAATCCTTCGGTCACACAAGCCCGCACCAGTTGAAATCCAGGATCTGAAATCCCTGGTGTGCCAGCATCGGTCACCAAAGCAGCCTTGCCACCTGCTTTTAGTTTTTTCACCACTTCGGGTGTGCTGGCGTGTTCATTATGAGCATGATAGCTAAACATTTTGGCCGAAATGTCATAGAGCTTCAACAGCTTGCCGGTGTTGCGGGTATCTTCTGCCAACACAAAATCAACCGCTTTCAACACCTTCAAAGCCCTGAAAGTGATGTCGTCGAGATTGCCAATGGGCGTTGGCACCAAATAAAGCCCCGGTTTTAATTCTGATGAAGAAGCTGCCATTTGGCGGGCAAGCTAAACAGAAAAGCCATCGTTTTCCGCAGCTCGGAATTCCTTTTTTGTGCTCAGCACAACAATTTTCAGCAGTTTTGACCCTCAATGACATTTTTTGATTGGATAGAAATCTGCACCGTAGTCACAGGCATATTGGCTGTGTGGCTCAATGCCAAACAAAATATTTTGGGCTGGCCTGTGGCTTTGGTGAGCATTGCGCTGGCCGCTGTTGTGTATTGGCATAGCAGGCTTTTTGGTGAATTTGCCTTGCAAGGATTCTTTGCTACTTCGTCCATTTACGGTTGGTTGAATTGGAAAAAATTGCACCAGGGAATCGGCAATTCGCAACCAAAACCTGTTACTTCTGCTTCGTTCACAAGTATGCTTGTTTGGATTTTTTCAGGCCTGGCTGGCACTGTGTTTTGCTACATGTTGCTTTCCCGCTTCACCAATGGCGACCTGCTTTGGCTTGACAGTGGCATCACCGCCTTTTCGCTGGTTGGTCAACTGATGCTTGCCCGAAAAGTGATTCAAAACTGGTTGGTTTGGATTGCGGTTGATATCGTATCTGCCGGGGTTTATTATTACAAAGGATTGTACTTTATGTCGGCTGAGTTTTTGATTTTTTGTGCATTAGCGTGGTGGGGCTACCGCCAATGGAAAACAGCATCAGCATGAAGAAAATAGCCATTGTAGGTCCCGAATCGACAGGTAAATCAACCCTGGCCCGGCAGCTTGCAAGCCAACTGGGCACGGTATGGGTGCCAGAGTTTGCAAGGGATTACTTGGCAGCATTAAACCGACCTTACGAAGCCAATGACCTCGAAAAAATAGCCCAAGGACAACTTGCATTGGAAGAAAAACTCCTTTCGGAGGCAGCGGAATTTCTCATTTGCGACACCACATTATTGGTTATCGAAGTTTGGGCTGAGCATGCCTATGGACATTGTCCGGAATGGATCAAAGCTTCTGTTCGCAACCAGCAGTACGACTTCACTTTTCTCACCAATATTGATTTGCCCTGGGAGCCTGATCCGCTGCGGGAACATCCACATTTGAGGCAATATTTTTTCAAGGTGTATCAGCAAAAACTGGGATCGCTTAAAACTCCATTTGCCATAATTTCTGGGAATGAACAAGAGAGACTCACAACAGCCATGTGCCATTTGAAATAGTTTTTTTCGCAATAGGGTTCAGCAAACCAGCTACTTTTGGCTGATCTATTCCTGGGCTTACATTTGCATTATGCTTTTTTTCAAAAATTCCTTTCAAACCTGCAAAACCGTCCTGTGGCTGCTGGTAGGTTTGTGGGCTTGCAATGAAGAAAAAGTGCAGTCGAAGTTGGCCACAGATTCAACGGCCATCAGCGAGGCGAGTCAGGTTTATCCCATCAGTTCATGCCAGCCATGCCATGCTGAAATATGCGATACTTATGAAAAAACAGGCAAAGGCAAAGCCTTGTCCAAGCCTGATACAAGCAACCTGCCCGAACGTTTTCCTTCCGATATAGTTCACGATCGCTTCAAAAACCTGAACTACCTGGCCCGTTGGAAAAACAACACCATCAACATGCTCGAATTCCGATTGCATGGAAAAGATACCTTGCACAAGCTGGATTATGATGTGGCTTATGTGATTGGCTCCGGCAACCAAACCCGTTCCTATTTGCGGGAGGTGAATGGGTATTTGTACGAAATGCCCCTCACCTGGTATAGCGCCAAAAAGCACTGGGATTTAAGCCCAGGCTATGAAAAAGGCTCCAATTCCAGATTTTCCAGGCCCATTGGAAGCGAATGTTTGGGTTGCCACAATTCCTTCGAACAATATGTGCCCGAATCGGTGAATAAATTTGTAGGCATAGGGCAAGGTATTGGTTGCGACAAATGTCATGGCGACCCAACCCAGCATCTGAAACTGATGCAGTCGGGAAAACAGGAAAAAGAAGGCGGTCTGGTGAACCTGAAAACGTTGCCCTTGCAAGCGCAAATTGATGTCTGCCGTCAATGCCACCTGGAAGGGATAAAAGTGCCAGTGGCAAACAAGAATGGCGACTACGAGCCTGGCAAATTGCTCAGTAGTTACTATCATATTTTCATTCCACATGTAGTTGGTTCAGAACAGTTTGGCTTTGCCTCCCACGCCGAAAGGTTGCAGCTGAGTGCTTGTTTCAAGGGTTCGGCTGGTAAGCTGAATTGCGTCACTTGTCACGATCCGCATACTTCCAATCCGGGAATAGAAGCGTTTGTGGCTAAATGCCAAAGTTGTCACGGGGACGGACACGAGCAGGTGTGCGCAGTTTCATTGGCGAAAAGAAACGCAGTTGGCAACAATTGTATGAGTTGCCACATGCGGCAAAGCGGAACCACCGACATTCCACACGTTTCGAGCCACGACCATTTCATTCGCAAGAATCCAGGCAAATCGAAAACAGAAGAAAAAGGACCTGTGGAATTGGTAAGTTTCACGGAAAGTAAAACATCGGGCAGGGATTTGGGGCTTGCCTATCTGGCTTATTTTGAAACGCAGTCTTTGGATTCCGCTTATTTGGAAAGGGTGGGCACATACATTCAGGAAATGGAGCCTGAAGCACAGTTGAAGTATTTCTACTTGTCGGGGAAACCTGCCCCGGAGACACTTTTACAACTGGCCTCCAGCGATCCTTACACGTTGTTTTACCAGGCAAGTCTATGTGCCGACGAACGTCGATTGAAGTGGTACACCGACATTCATGCCTTGGCCAGCTACAACCTTGATTTGCGTTTTCAGGTAGCCCAACGGCAATTTTCTGAAGGGCAGGAAAAAGAAGCCATTCACACCTACCAGCAATTGTATGAACTGAATCCGGACAATCCAAAAATGCTGGTGAATCTGGGATTATATTTGCTCAACCACGATTTGAAAAGAGCCATGACCATGCTCCAAAGGGCAGTTCAGCTTGATCCCGATTACGTGTTGGCTCGGGAAAACTGGGTGAAAGCTTGCCTGATGGCGGGCAACAACCTGGAGGCTTTACAACAGCTTGAGATGCTCATTTTACAAAATCCAAAGGAGAAACGCTACGCCATGCTGAAATCAGAATTGGTGGGAGGGATAAAAAACTAATATTTGCCGGCAACAACATAAAAAACATCCGCCCGGGCATGCAGAAAAAAGAAAACCTGTTCAACAGCGCCGTCATCGTGTCGGCACTTGGCTACTTTGTCGACATCTACGACCTGATCCTGTTTAATGTGGTGAAAAAAGCCAGCCTCATGGAGCTAGGCTATGACGGTCAAGAACTGAAAGATACTGCCATTTTCCTGTTTAACATGCAAATGACGGGCATGCTGATCGGCGGGTTGCTTTGGGGAATCTGGGGCGACAAAAAAGGGCGGGTTTCGGTGTTGTTTGGGTCTATTTTCATGTATTCTGCGGCCAACATCGCCAATGGATTTGTGTGGGATGTACCCTCGTATGCCGTCATGCGCCTGATAGCCGGCATTGGTTTGGCGGGAGAATTGGGAGCAGGAATCACCCTGGTTTCCGAAGTGATGAGCAAAGAAAATCGCGGTTATGGCACTATGATTATTGTGACCATGGGTGCTCTCGGAGCAGTATTTGCCGCCATGGTGGCCGATGTGTTTACCTGGCAAACAAGCTATTTTGTGGGCGGCGGATTAGGCATGGCCTTGTTGCTGATGCGGGTTGGTACACTGGAATCAAGCATGTTCAAAAACACCAAAAACAGCAACATCAAGCGAGGCGACTTTTTCATGCTTTTTACTGACAAAACTCGGTTTGCCAAATACATCGCCTGCATTGCAGTGGGTTTGCCTGTTTGGTTTGTGATTGGCGTGTTGATCGCCATGTCTGAGTCAGATTTTGCAGCTGCTTTAAATGTACAAGGAACGGTGGAAGTGGGTCAGGCCATCATGTTTTGCTATATCGGTTTGTCCGTTGGCGATTTGTTAAGCGGTATTTTAAGCCAAACCATGCGCTCCCGCCGAAAAGTGGTATTCATTTACCTGGGTGCATGTTTGGTTTTAAGTGCCGTATTTCTGTTTACCAAAGGCCAAACCGAAGGCACTTTTTACTTCATTTCCTTTTTGCTCGGTGGCGCAACCGGCTACTGGGCTTTGTTTGTTACCATTGCCTCAGAACAATTTGGCACCAACATCCGCAGCACCGTTACCACCACAGTGCCCAACTTTGTTCGTGGAGCCGTGGTACCTATCACCTTGGGCTACAAAGGTTTAATGCCTGTGATGGGCGTGGTTGGTTCTGCCATGCTGGTGGGAGTAGTCTGTGTGGCATTGGCCGCCTGGGCTACCTGGTATTTGAAAGAAACCTTCGGCAAGGATTTGAACTACATGGAGTTGTCTTGAAATGATTGAAATTATTAAAATTATTAATTCATTTCAATTGATGATGTACTGGGTAAATTGATTGCAGGTAACGATTATGATGATGTTTAAAATGTTAAATGCCTTGATGATTGCAATTTCTTTAAAACATTTATCTTTGCTTAATACCCGATTGTTATGAGTACCAAAGAAGCATTTCACAAACTAATTGACGGCATTGCTGATGAAACCAAGTTAAAATCAATGTTTAACTTGGTGAAAAAAGCCATTTCAATGAGAGAAGGGGAACTTTGGAAAGACCTTTCAGATGATGAAAAAAATGAAATTTTACTGGCGGTTGAAGAAGAAGATGAAATAGCTTCTCAGGTAAGTCACGAAGAATTAAAATCGAGACATAGCCAATGGCTCTTAAAATAATCTGGAACAAAAGAGCTGTCATTCATTTTGATCACACCATTTCTTACTTGGCCGAAAACTGGGGACAATCCGTTGCAACAAGGTTTGTAAACCAGGTGTATTCTTCGGTAGAAATGTTGAGTGAACTACCTGAACTTGGGGCTATTCAAGAACCAGATAAAGAAATCAGGGCAATCTTGATTACCAAACACAACAGGCTGTTTTACAGGGTTAAAGGCACAAGACTTTTTATTCTTTCCTTTTTGGACAACAGAACAAGAAAAAGCAACAGAAAAGTGCTGTAACCTAACCTGTCTCCTGACTCCCGCCACCTTTAGCCTTCCCCCATTAAATCCACCAGAATTACCTTCGAAAAGTCTTGTGCGAGCTTGCTGTATGTATTTGCTAAATCTACTTGCAAACTAAAATCAAGAATTTTACCTTTGGATAAAGAGAGATAGAAACATGGCCTTGGAAGTAAATCAATTGTTCGACGATTATTTGAGACTCACAGAACAGCAAAAGGCTGATTTTGAAAACCTATTAATTGGCAGCAAACCTGTACCCGATTGGCAAAAAGATGAAGTTACCAGAAGATTGAACGCCATTTTAAAGGACAAAAACAGGCTCATAAGCCGCCAAAAAGCCTTCAAGCGATTGGGATGGGAATAGTTGACCAATTCACGTGGCAAACTTCCACCTGACTCCTGACTCCCGCCACCATTAGCCCCCCCCTACGCCAACTTAAACAAAGAGATCAATCCTTCATTGAGTGATTGAACTTCCTTTGTAGTCAAAGTACCTAACTTTCCTTCTACCAATAATTTATCTAAAGTGGCAAGCTTACTTATCCTAATTAAGGAAGTAGTTTTTAGCTTATTGGTATCATTGGGAATGAGTTCAAGGTCATGAACTTCCTTCCATTTCACTTGCGAAGTCAAGAATGCGAGCGTAACATCTTTCTCATTGGCTACCAGCACTACGGCTGGTCTATGTTTGCTGCCTGTTAAATCAGTGAAAGGAAATGGAACCAAAACAATGTCGCCTTTTCTCATTGGTATTTTTCTTGCACATCGTTCAAAGTGTACAAGTCTGGTTCTGTTTCCAGAAATTGGAAAGTTTCACCTTGCTCTTGTAATTTCGACATGTTTTCAGAAATAAGCTGGTTATCTAGTCGATACATAATAAAATCTGCAAAATCAGCCACCTCTTGCAATTTTTGCTGGGGTAGTTTTTGCAATTTTTCAATAGTGGCAAGCAGCAACTTATCTCGTTCCATGTGTTGATATTAGTGTATCAAATGTAAAGCATATCACATTAAAATCCCGAAAAACTTTTTACTTTTACCTTTCACTTTTTACGCTCTTCTCACGCCAGCTCCCTCAAATCCACCGGAATCACTTTTGAAACGCCTTGCTCGGGCATGGTGATGCCGTAAATGACATCGGTGCTGCTCATGGTGCGCTTGTTGTGGGTCACGATGATGAACTGCGAGTCTTTGGAGAAGGTGCGGATGATGTTGTTGAATTTGTCGATGTTGGCATCGTCGAGTGGAGCGTCCACCTCATCGAAAATACAGAACGGTGCCGGTTTGATGAGGTAAATGGCAAACAGCAACGAGGTAGCTGTGAGCGTTTTTTCACCGCCCGAAAGTTGGTTAATCGTAAGCGGACGCTTGCCTTTGGGTTTGGCTGTAATGTCTATCGGCGACTCCAGGGGATTGTCGGGTTGGGTCAGCACCAAGTCGCAGGTGTCTTCTTCGGTAAACAAACTTCGAAAAACCGTTTTAAAGTTCTCCCTGATCTGGTTAAATGCCTCCATAAAGTTCTGTTTAGCTACGGCTTCAATATCCGAAATGGTGCTTTCCAGGCTTTTGCGGGCATCTAAGAGGTCTTTCTTTTGCTCAGCAATGAAGTCGAGGCGTTGTTTCATTTCATTGAAAGCCTCCATGGCCATAGGATTGATGGGCCCCATGCGCTCCAACTGGTTTTTCACCTGCCGCACCTTGTCTTGCAGTTGTTCGATGGTTTTGTCGCTTCCTGCATAGCCTTCCAGATCACTTTCGTCGAGGTGAACTTCAAATTCAACTGAAATCCGCTCAATGACGGAGGTAAGCGAAACCCTGAGTTCTGTGGCTTTTTGCTGGCATTCGTTGATGAGCACATCCAGGTTCTCCCGTTTTCGCTGCAAGTCTTTGAGGTCTTTTTCCAGCTCATCTATTTTGCCTCGTACGCCATAATATTCCCGCTCGGCATCGTTGAGTCCGGACTCAATGGTGGCTTTTTCGGCATACAGTTCTTTCAGGGCATCGTCGTTGAGCACTTCAGTGTTTTGCAGCTTTTCAATTTCAGATTGAACCTGACTCAACTCGGCTTCAGTACCTTCCAGTCGCTGCTTTACCGACAGCTCTTCCTGCGACTTAAATTCCAGTTGCTGCTGGTTGCTTTTCAGTTGGTTTTGCTTCTGAAAAAACCGGATGTTCACCGCATTGTACTCTGCCGAGGTAGCCGACAAGGTTTCATTTTCCTTGGCCGACAATTCATTGGCTTTCGACAATTGGTCTCTCAAGGATTCGAACTGCGCTTTGGTTTCGGCCAGCAAAGGCATTTGCCGGGCAATATCTTGCTCAAGTTCCTGCACCCGGTTCAGCATGTCCTCTCGGCGCACCTGGCTGTTGTGCAGAAAAGACTGCGTTTGCTCCAATCGGGTTTTCACAGCGGCTTGTTCTTGCAGCCATTGGTTGATGCGCTTATTCGTTTGCTCTATGTCCTGCTTTTTGCTTTGCTGTTTCAGGGTACGAAAAGCGGCATCAAGTTCCTGTAATCTTTGCTTTTTTTCCGTGGCTTGTTCAGTGAAACGGGCAATGGTTTGGCTCAACTTCTCCAGCTGTCGGGCTTTGCCTATTCGGTTGCCTTCAAACATGCCTACAGAACCTCCATTCAAGCCAAATTTGCGCTGGGTCAGGTTGCCGTTTACAGAAATAAAAATGCCATCGGGCCAGTCCCATTTCACATCGTCGAAAAGCGTGAGGCCATCTTGAAAATTGTGGTGCATGAAGGGAATCATGCGGTCGGTAATGTACACGTCGCTAAGCAGGTGATTCACCAACGTCTGGTAGCGTTCGTCGCATTCCACCACATCCAGAGCTCGCAGGGCATCGTCATATTTTTTCGCCTGACTGGATTTTCCGCCTTTCAGTTTGTCGAGGACAAAAAAGTTGGCCCGGCCTTTCTGACTTTCGCTCAGCATGCGCATGGCCTGAAAAGCTTCTATCTCCGTTTGCACCACATAATGGTTGAGCACTGGCTCCAAAAATCCCTCGATGGCGACCTTGTATTTGTCTTCGCAGGTGATGATGTCGGTAACCAGTGGGGCGGTTTTGCTCCAGTTTTTGTTCTTTTTCAAAAACTTAATGGCCTCTGGATAACCCTCCAGGTTGTCTACCAGGCTTTTGGTCAGGTTGTATTCGTTTTGTCTGGCATCCAGTTGCCGGTTCAATTCATTGAGTTCAGCCTTCAACTGTTCGGTTTGAATCAACAAATCTTCGCCTTGTTGCGCCATAGCTATTTCTTCAGCTTGAAGTTTGAGCAATTCTTCATTGGCTTGCTCGATAGACTTGGATATTTCTTCCCCCTTTTTGTGAAATTCTCCCAGTGATCCCGATTGCAGGTTGGCGTCGGTTTCATTGCGAACCACCTCTTGTTTCAAACCCGAAAGTTGCAACTGGGTCATTTCCAGTGCTTTTTCCTGGTTGTACAGTGCTTCTTGATTCTGCCGTTGTTGTTGTAGAAGCATAGTCACTTCTTCTCCAAACTTTCCTGCTGTTTGCTTCTTGGTTTCCAGGCTTTCTGTCAACACCTGAAGCTCGGCTTCTACTTCCTTCAGACCGGTTTCATCGCCCGAAACTGCGTCAGACAGTTTGGCGATTTCTTGTGCCAAAAACACCAATGCTTGTTTATCTTTAAAAACCTGGTCCGACAATTTAGAGCTTCGCTCAGTGAAAAAGGCCAGCCGCTCTTTGCGCACATTGCGTTCGTTTTCCTTTTGGCGAATATTGGCCACAAAGTCATTCAGGGTTTTTTGGCGACTGCCTACCAGTTTTTCCGCATTCAGGGTTTGATTTTTCAGTGCCTGAATTTCTGCTTCCTGTTTGGCTTGAAGGGCAATGACTTCGCTTTTTCCCTGCTGAAACTGTTCGGTTTGTGCCTTGAGTTTTCGGGTTTCGGCTTGCTGCTCGTAGAGCGATTGTTTCGCAAATTCCAGACTTGCCTCTTTGTATTTTTCCTTCACCCCAAAATAGGCTTCGGCTTGTTTGGCCTGCTTTTCCAGGGTTTTCAGATTTTTCTCAATTTCGAAAATCACATCTTCCAGCCGGTCGAGGTCTTTTTGCGTATCGTCGAGTTTGCGGAGGGTTTCCTTTTTGCGGATTTTAAATTTCGACACACCAGCTGCCTCTTCGAACAAGGTGCGGCGGCTGTTGTCCCGGTCGTTCAGAATATCATCCACCATTTTCAGCTCGATGATGGCGTAGCTTTCGGGGCCAATGCCGGTATCGAGAAACAGGTTGGTAATGTCTTTGAGTCGGCAGGCCACGCCATTGAGCAGGTATTCGCTGTCGCCGCTGCGGTAGTACCGCCTCGAAATGGTGATCGATGAATATTCTGTGGGCAAAATATTCCTGGTGTTTTCGAACGTGAGCGACACCTCGGCCATTTGCAATGGCTTGCGGTTTTTGGTGCCGTTGAAAATCACGTTTTCCATTTTGTCGCTGCGGAGGGCTTTGGAACTTTGTTCGCCCAACACCCAGCGAATGGCATCTACTACATTCGATTTGCCGCAACCGTTTGGCCCCACAATGCCCGTGACACCTTCCCCAAAGTGAATGGTGATTTTGTCGCCGAAACTTTTGAAGCCCTTGGCCTCGAGTTTTGTGAGTTGCATGAATTGGCCTTACCGAAAAGGGTGGCAAATGTAAGGGAAAATGGGGAAGGAAGGAGAGGAATCTAAGTTAGGATTCGTTGAGCGAGATAGATGCTCGATTTAGCGCCGTTTAACCGGCAAGGTATGGGTTATTGCGCTTCCATGTCACTTATCCCAGTATCGAAGCAAGTACTCACCTTGATGCCTTTCGAAACCAAATCGCTGGATAATCTCACCAACCGTCATCCGGCCTGCTTCGAGCTCCCGCACCAACCAGCGCCGGAATGCTACTTCGTATTTGCCCTTCTCACCAGGCACATGGACTTGCTCGCTGACTAATATTTTTAGCCCGTCATTCATTCTATTTTTCCTCTTTCATCGTTTTTAGTTGCCCTTAAAACTGTCATTGTTTTCAGGTTAAGACAATATTTTATAAGCTGCATCCGGCCTGTTTCATCCCTTAATATGGCCGTTTGAAAACAAATATTCAGGCTGCAACGTTCTGATTGTTCAGTTTTGCATGGCCAATAGCGGCTATTTACATTTTTCATGCAGCAGAAAGTAGCATTTTTTTTATTCTTTTCACTGTTTGTTTTCCTTATAGATCTCTATATTTTTCAAGGGATTAAAGCAGCCATGCCGTCTGCAAGCGCTCAGACCAAGCGTTGGGTGGCTTGGGCTTTCTGGGGATTCACGGTTTACATGGTTGGCTCCCTGGCTTTTACGGCCATCATGGGTCAGGAAAATATTCCAAGGGGCGTTCGCACTTTTCTCACCACAGCTTTCTTTGTAGTATACTTCAGCAAGTTTTTGGTGGTACTGTTTTTGGGAGCCAACGATTTGTTCCGCTTTGGTTACTGGTTGTCTCATAAAGTGATGCCCAAAACCATACTACCTGGCCCTGACAACATTTCTCGTTCGGCCTTCCTTTCTCAAATGAGCTTTTTTATTGGCTCCATACCGCTGGCTACCATGATATATGGTGTTGCAAAAGGAGCTTATAATTATCAGGTGAAGAACATAAAGCTTCCATTGGCTAATCTTCCGAAAGCGTTTCATGGATTGAAAATTGTGCATATTTCAGATATTCATGTGGGCAGCTTTTTCAACAAAGAGGCAGTGCAGCGAGGCGTGGACATGATATTGAAACAAAAGCCGGATGTGGTTTTTTTCACAGGCGACCTGGTGAACAACGTGTCAGAAGAAATTGTAGACTATCTGGACGTTTTTGGTCGAATCAAGGCTCCAATGGGCGTATTTTCCATTTTAGGGAACCATGATTATGGCGACTACGTGGGTTGGCCGACAAAAGAGGCCAAAGAAGCAAACCTCCAAAAACTCATGGACTACCACAAAACCATGGGTTGGGATCTATTGATCGACGAAAACCGAGTTTTAGAAAAATCTGGTGAGCAAATTGGCATTTTAGGTGTTCAAAACTGGGGTGCCAAAGGCCGCTTTCCCAAATACGGTGACTTGAAGCAAGCCTATACAGGCGTTGAGCATTTGCCTGTTAAAATTTTGCTTTCGCACGACCCAAGCCACTGGGATGGGCAAGTGATAGAACGGTTTCCCGACATTGATCTTATGCTGGCAGGCCATACGCACGGCATGCAGTTTGGGGTAGAAGCCTGGGGTATAAAATGGAGTCCAGTTCAATATATGTACAAGCAGTGGGCCGGTTTGTATGCGCATGGCAAGCAATATTTGTATGTAAACAGGGGCTTTGGTTTTATTGGCTTTCCAGGTCGGGTTGGTATTATGCCCGAAATTACAGTGATAGAACTGGAAAAAGGTACTACTTGATTTGCCAAAAATTTGCCCATGCTAAATCCAAAATAGCTACTTTTGAAACCCATTCAAGGCTGCTTGATGGAACACAGTAGCTAAGTAAAATCCCAACGTGGCATTAATAAAATCGATATCAGGCATCCGGGGAACTATAGGAGGTAAACCCGGAGATGCACTCACACCCCTCGACATCATCAAGTTTACGGCTGCTTATGGAACATGGGTGGCCAAGGGCAAAGACCAATCCAAAGTTGTGATAGGTCGGGATGCCCGCCCTTCTGGTTCTATGGTTTCTCAACTCGTGGCCTCAACCTTACAAAGTCTTGGAATCCATGTGGTTGACTTGGGTTTGTCTACTACGCCAACCGTAGAAATGGCCGTAGTGATGGAAGAGGCGCAAGGAGGAATCATCATTACAGCCAGCCACAATCCGGTGCAATGGAATGCTTTGAAACTGCTCAACTCCGCTGGTGAATTTATTTCTGCCGAAGAAGGCGAACGCTTGTTAAAATTGGCCGAAAGTGAAGATTTCCAATTTGCAGAAGTGAGTAAGTTGGGCAATTATGAAATCAACGAAACCTATTTAGCCAAGCACATCGATGCCATTTTAGCATTGCCCTTGGTGGATAAAAATGCCATTGCAGGCAAAAATTTCAGCATTGCCGTCGACGCTGTAAATAGCACCGGTGGAATTGCAATTCCCATGTTGCTCGAAGCACTTGGGGTAAAAAGAATCACCAAATATTTCTGCGAACCAAACGGACATTTTCCACATAATCCTGAGCCGTTACCTGAAAACCTCACCACCATTTCTGCGGAAATTGCTAAAGGCAAATTTGACCTGGGTATTGTAGTGGATCCTGATGTTGATCGGTTAGCCTTGATTTGCGAAGACGGTTCAATGTTTGGAGAAGAATATACGCTGGTGGCCGTGTCGGATTATGTGCTGCAACATCAGCCAGGAAACACAGTTTCGAACCTGTCGTCTACCCGAGCTTTACGAAGCATTACCCAAAAAGCAGGTGGACAGTATTTTGCTTCAGCCGTAGGCGAAGTGAATGTGGTAGAAATGATGAAAGCGCAACATGCTGTGATTGGAGGCGAAGGCAATGGAGGCATCATTTATCCCGAATTGCACTATGGCCGGGATGCGCTGGTTGGTGTTGCTTTGTTTTTATCGCATTTAGCCAAGTCAGGTAAATCGGCTTCAAGACTCCGATCGGGCTATCCGAATTATTTTATGTCGAAAAATAAAATTGAACTTACACCTGAAATCAACGTTGATAAAATTCTGGAGGCCATCCAGAAAAAATATAGCAACAACGAAATTAACACCGTCGACGGTGTGAAAATCGATTTTCCCGACCAATGGATTCATTTGCGCAAGTCGAACACTGAGCCCATCATTCGCATTTATGCAGAGGCTGAATCGATGGTGCAGGTGGAGTCGCTCACCAATAAAATCATTGGCGACATCAAGGAGATTATCAGCGAATAATTGAAAAACTTCTATCTTGCATTGCCATGACACCTGTGAACCAACCAGATAGAATTTACCTCGACAACGCCGCCACCACCCCGCTCGATGAGCAGGTATTGGAAACCATGTTGCCATTCATGCGACATCATTTCGGCAATCCTTCTTCCATTCATACGCATGGTCGGCAAGTTCGTTCGGCCATTGAAAAAGCCCGAAAAACGGTTGCAGATTTGCTAAATACCTCTCCAGCAGAAATATTTTTCACTTCTGGAGGCACAGAAGCAGACAATACTGCCATTTGCGGAAGTGTGAAATGCCTTGGTGTTAAACATATTGTTACCACAGCATTGGAGCATCATGCCGTGTTGCACACCGCTGAAATGATGGCAAAACATGGTGATGTCCAGTTGCACATACTGCCTCTTGACCCACATGGATTTCCAATTCTTGAAGAGCTTGAAAAATTGCTTTCCACATTGAATGAGCCTGTTTTAGTGTCGCTCATGCATGGGAACAATGAAATTGGTAATCTCAACAACCTAGGCCATATTGGAGAAATCTGTGCGGCACACAAAGCTTTTTTTCATTCCGACACTGTGCAGACTGTGGGGCATTATCCGCACAATTTACAGCAAATTAACTTGGACTTCATGGTTGGTGCTGCGCATAAATTCCACGGTCCGAAAGGAGTGGGTTTTTTGCATGTAAACCACAGGGTTAAAATTGATCCTTTTATTCAAGGTGGGGCACAAGAGCGGAATATGCGAGGTGGAACCGAGAACGTAATAGGCATCATAGGCCTTGCCAAAGCGCTTGAAATAGCCTATCAAGGCATGGAAGATCACCGCAGCCACATCGAAAATCTGAAACAACATTTTATTCAAAAACTTAAAAGCCGTATTTCGGGAGTAAGTTTCAACGGGGGATGCGATAGGCTGGAAAACAGCTTGTACACGGTGTTGAATGTGAGTCTACCAACTTCAGACTTCAACGATATGCTGTTGTTTAAACTTGATATTGCCCGCATTTCGGCTTCGGGTGGAAGTGCCTGCTCTAGTGGTTCGCAGGTTGGTTCACATGTGCTAAAAGCCATTCAAGCCGATCCGAATCGTGGTGCAGTCCGTTTTTCCTTTAGCAAGTATAACACCCTGGCTGAAATCGACACTGTGGTCGATGTTTTGGAAGGGCTTTATGCAACAATTGCCACAGGTTCTTACATTGCCACATCCTGATCTTTCACTTCATTTTCTTTCAACGTTCTGAAATTCTGTACTTTTGGTGCAGTTCAGGTGAATGGATTGTGAATAGAATTGGGTATTGGCCTTTGTGTACAACCCTGCTAAGGGTGCTGCTTTTGGCTTGGCTAACAGCCTGCCTGCCCAACTTCGTATGTGCCCAAACAGCAGAATCGAGCCAGGCCGCAACTCAAAAATTCAACAAAGCCAAACGAGAAAGAGCCAAAGCAAAAATTATTGAGCGGCAGCAAAAAATGACCAACTTCGACAAAGGGGATGCCATAACGAAGCCTGACCGGATTTACGACGAAAAGAAAAAAAGCTTTGAACAAAGCAACGCTGTAAAAGGAAACACACTGCCACCAGATAAGCATCAGCAAATGATGAAGGACAAGAACAGCAAAACCAGCCAAGACAATAGAGGTAACACCATAGCCAAGCCAGACAGGATTTACGAAGAGAAGAAAAAAAGCTTTAAGCAAAGTAATGCCGTAAAAGGAAACACCCTGCCACCCGAAAAGCATCAGAAAATGATGAAAGACAAAGGCAGCATTACAAGCCAAGACAATAGAGGTAACACCATAGCCAAGCCAGACAGGATTTACGAAGAAAAGAAACGGAGCTATAAGCAGAGTGTGGCTGAAAGAGGCCAAACGCTCAACCGAAAGTCGCATCAGCAAATGATGAAAGACAAGAGCAGCAAAACCAGCCAGGATAATAGAGGTAACACCATAGCCAAGCCAGACAGGATTTACGAAGAAAAGAAACGGAGCTATAAGCAGAGTGTGGCGGAAAGAGGCCAAACGCTCAACCGAAAATCGCATCTGCAAATGATGAAGGACAAGAGCAACAAAACCAGCAACGAGACCAGAGGCAACACCATAGCCAAGCCAGACAGGATTTACGAAGAAAAGAAACGGAGCTACAAGCAGAGTGTGGCGGAAAAAGGAAATACCCTTAGCAGAGAAAAGTATGCGGACAAACTGAGGGAAAAAAACAAAAGCATCGCAGAGGGGAAACCTTTGATGATCTTAACGGATGAAAACAAAAAAGAAATTTATAGAATCAGATCTAAGTATATATCAGCGTGGAACAAAGGGAAAACCCTGGGTCGGCCTGCTCGACAAAAAATGTACGAAAAGAAAAATGAAGAATTAAAAGATGCAGAAAAAGGCAGAACACTTGTCCGACCTTCCCGCCAACGCATGTACGAAAAGAAAAGCGAAGAAATAGCAGATGCAGAAAAAGGCAGAACACTTGTCCGACCTTCCCGCCAACGTATGTACGAAAAGAAAAGCGAAGAAATAGCAGATGCAGAAAAAGGCAGAACACTTGTCCGACCTTCCCGCCAACGCATGTACGAAAAGAAAAGCGAAGAAATAGCAGATGCAGAAAAAGGCCAAACACTTGCACGACCCTCACGCCAACGCATGTACGAAAAGAAAAGCGAAGAAATAGCAGATGCAGAAAAAGGCAGAACACTTGTCCGACCTTCCCGCCAACGCATGTACGAAAAGAAAAACGAAGAAATAGCCAGAGCTGAAAAAGGACGTACGTTGAATAGAGAAGCCTATAAAAGCATGCTGAAAGATAAGAATGAAGAAATCACAGACGCTGTGAAAGGTAACACCATGCGCCCTGAAAAACAGCAAGCTATGCGAAAATCTAAATCAGGCAAATTAGCGGCATACGAAGCAGGTTACCTGAATACAAAGGCCGAAAGAAGGGCCAGAATAAGATCTTACTTTTTTCCTGGTCAATATGTGGCAAATACACCAATAGAAAAACTTGAACAGGCCAGGAATACCAGCGACGAGATTGCTCATTTTGAAGGTAAACTAAAAATCCGAATTAATACAAAGAACACACATCCCAGCGCTGAATACAGGCGATTGCTCACGCTGGACGATATGGCTGACCGTCAGAAAATGCGAGAGAAAATCATAAAAAAGCACAACAGATACGCTGAAAGCAGTTTTCCGCTTTTCATGAAAAAGAAAGTGAAAAAACCTGTATACAACAAAAAGACAGAAAAGGGAATTTGGTGGGATTATAGAGCCCCATCTACAGTAACCCTCGACAAGTAAACCCAATATAGTCAGTCACTATATACTGAATAGTGTATTTGGTGATTTACTTATAAGAGAATATCAGGTGTTTAATCCTTAATAACTTTAATGGTTTCATTGGCTTGCCCGGTTTCAAGTTTCAACAAGTAAATCCCTGATGGTAATTCGTCCAGTGAAATGCTTTCCAAACCATTGTTGAGCATTTGTCGCTCCAACACTTTTCGACCATCTAAGCTCATCAATTCAAAGCGAACTATCGGTTTGTTGTGTTTGATATGCAGCAAGCTTGAAGCAGGATTTGGAAAGATTTCAACGCCCATTTTAGCCAATTCAGCCACAGATGAAACAGTTAAATTTAAGGTGTTGGAGAAAATACTGCATCCTTTTCCATCGGTGAGGCGCACTTTGTAAGCCCCGCTGGCTGTTGGTTGATGGGTGTTTGTTGTGGCTGTGGCAATGGGAGTATTGTTCAAGTGCCACAGAAAACTGCCCACTCCTGTGCTGGTAAGCATTGGTGCAGCATAGCTTATTTTTGGTCGGTTTGTGGTAGGAATAAAACTGTTGTAAATGATGGAAGTAAATGTGGGTGAGTTGGTGTTTCCAGAACTGCCCACCGTCATCAGTTCACCAGACGGAAGCAAGAACATGTGCCCCATCCGCTGAAAATTTGGATTGCCGGTTCCCGATGGTGCAAATCTGAAACTTAGTTCACCTCCCGTTCCGAAACTGGAGTTGATGGTGTAATCAGCATTGTATTTTCTGAGAAGCGACAAAGTGAAATTCACGCCGTTTTGCCCCAGTAAATAAAAACTGTTGTCGGGCAAAAAGAGCATTTGCTGCCAACTTCCGCTTCTGTTTCCAAAAATTCTAAGAGCGCCTTGTGTGCCAAAACTGGCATCGTTGGTAAAATTTGCATTCCATCGTCGGAAAAAGTAGCGGGTCGAATCTGTAAGTGCTAATTCGATTGCTACAAACTTGTCTGCCACTTTTTGAAATGAACTAAACCCGGGTTTACTACCAGTATTCACCAATCCGTTTGTGCCAATGCTTGCATCAAAAGTGCCATCTGGTTTTACCAAAGCCATGCAAGTGCTCACATCCTGGCCGCTGACATAAAATGTTTTGGTGAGCACCATGCTGCCATCGCTCAGCAAATATCCTTTTCCCTTCACAAAACTGTTTTGGTTTGGTAAGCCAGGATTTAAGTATGTGATCCCTCCGTTGCCAAAGCTGTTGTCGAGGCTTCCATTGTCATTCAATCTGGCTACAAAAAATCGCTCTGCAGTCCCGCCTGCACATAAAATTTTTCCGTCAGCCAACAGCCGGAATACTTCCAGGTCACGACCGAAATTCGGAATATTGGATTGCACATCGAAAATAACTCTGCCTGTGTCAGCAAACTGTTCATCCACAGTTCCATTGGCATTGAATCGAATCAGATAAGGCAAGTCGTAGTTTCTACCGGCTTTTCGGCAAGTTCCGCCGACATAAATTTTACCATCGTTAGCCTGTTGAACCATGGCTGGCGAAATGGAAACTTCCAGATGTCGGGTTCCGATCCTTCCATCGGTTCCAAATGTTGAATCCAGATTTCCACAGGGTTTCATTTTTTGCATAAACACGTCGTTCGACTGTGGGCCCACGCTTAGCAGTTTGCCATCAGCTTGTCTAAAAGTTGCTAAAGCACCCGCAAAGCCACTTGGAGAGCGGAAAATGCCATTGGTGCCAAACAAGGTGTCGGGTACCAAAGTTTGCGCTTGGGCTGAAATAGCCACCAAACAAGAAATTAAAAAGGATAAGGATAAAGAATTTTTCATGGGTGAATCAATTTGGCTCAAAAGTAGATTATTGCACATCAATGGAATGGCCTTACGTAAGGAACTTTTGTGTTATTGGTCGGATCAGCTTCATGAAAATAGGTAACAAAAAGAGCTATCAACAAGGCAATATTTTGAATTGGTTTTAGAGTTTGCTTATTATTGGACAACCAATTTGTTAACGATATGAAAACCATGTACTGCAGCCGAGCCTTCGTTATTTTTTCAGCATTGATCTCCATTGAAGCTCTTGCGCAATCCAAAACCTACGCCACTATCGACTTTGGATATGGTCTCAACTTTGGAGGCACCCCAATTGGTTACACCAGAACGTCTACAGCCAATGCTTCTACCTACAAAGTGCAAGAAGGAAGTTTTGGAGCTGGTGTAAATATCAATGCGTATCTCGGTCATGAGTTTGGCCCTGAAGGAAATCTGGCAGGTGAATTGGGCTTCAGCCAGATGATGGGCGCTGAAAAGGCTTTTGAAAGTACCGAGATTAGCCCTTTTAACGCTGGTTCCGTTACAGAAAGTGAATTGTCGAAGCTTACTGTTTCTGGCTTTTCACTTGCCTTTAAAATGAAAACAGGTACAAAGGCCGACGATATTCGCTTGTTTGTCCGACCCGGCATTTTTGTTCCCATTCAGTCAAAATTTACCAAAGAAGAAAACGAAACGGTGATCTCTTTTGATCCTTCCGTCTTCACCAACTACAGCTATACAAAAACCGAAACCCGGTTTGCTTTTGCGCTGGGCTACAACCTGGCCATCGGTGTAGAGTGGAAAGCACTCGAAAAAATTGGCGTTTTTGCCCAACTGCAAGGTCTCATGCTGAACTTGCCGACTCGTCGATCAGAAGTGATAGCTTATGAAACCAAATCAGGAGACAACATTACCCGCCGCATAGAAAATCTGAGCATCAACGAGCGAATCACCGAATACTCTCAAGAGTACACCATCGACCGCATCATCGGATCTTCTGAGCCCAAAAGAGAGAGCAGATACGCTGTTCCTGCCAGCTACATTGGTCTTAATGTTGGGTTTAAGTTGGAGTTTTAAAGTGAATGCCAGTGATTAATTCGATTATGGAAATTAGAAAGCAAATCAATAGTAATATAATTGTAGCAGGTTAAAATGCTTAAAATCAAGAGGTAAAATCTGGCAAGCTACATGATGATGTTTTTATCTAAGCCTCGCATAGATGCATCACTCATTATCTGGAAACTAATTTTTTGTTCAATAACCCTCCTTTTCGTTGGGAAAATCTCTGGCCTTTACGTCCTTCACATAATGGGTTACTGAGTCTGAAATAATTTGATGCAGATTGGCATATTTTCTCAAAAATCTGGGCTGAAATTCATTGGTAATTCCTAATAAATCATGAGTCACAAGTACCTGCCCATCCACATGTTGTCCTGCTCCAATTCCAATAACGGGTATCTGAATACTGGCCGCAACCTTAGCTCCCAGGCTGGCCGGAATTTTTTCCACCACAATGGCAAAACAACCACATGCTTCCAGAATTTTGGCATCTTCAATTAATTTCAAGGCTTCTTCTTCCTCTTTTGCCCGAACTGTATAGGTGCCAAATTTGTAAATGGATTGTGGGGTAAGACCCAGGTGGCCCATCACAGGCACTCCGGCAGACAAAATGCGGGAAACTGATTCTTTAATCTCTTGGCCACCTTCCATTTTCACAGCGTGGGCACCCGATTCTTTCATGATTCGGATGGCAGACCTCAACGCTTCAGAGGAGTTTCCTTGGTAAGAGCCAAACGGCATATCTACCACCACCAAACTTCGTTGAATACCCCGCACCACCGAGCTGGCGTGGTAAATCATCTGATCTAAAGTGATGGGAAGTGTGGTTTCGTGGCCAGCCATCACGTTCGAAGCCGAATCACCTACAAGTAGTACATCTATCCCAGCCGCATCGAGAATTCGGGCCATACTGAAATCATAGGCCGTTAGCATGGCTATTTTTTGACCCTTGTTTTTCATTTCCTGAAGAACGTGGGTGGTTATCCTTTTCGACGCTGATTTGGTGGTTGACATAGCAATTCTGGATTTCTTAATTATTGAGCTGTTACTTTGTGGGTCGAAATAACCGGTATTCGTGGTGAAGATTGATAGAAATGTTCTAAAAAATGTTTGGAAGTTTTTCCAATTGGTGTTTACCAACTGGGATCAGGACAATTGTTTCAGGCTTTCTGCGGCTTTGAGCTACTACACTATTTTTTCCATCGCACCTGTTATATTGATGGTAATTGCTACTGCGGGCTATTTTTTAGGAGAGGAAGCCATTTCGGGTTTGATCTTTGCTAGAATCAGCAACATAGTGGGTGCCAGTTCTGCTTTAGCTGTGCAAAGCGTGGTGCAGAACGCTTATGTTGGCAGGCCAAATTCTATTTCGACCTGGGTAGCAGTGGCCACACTGATTTTTTCGTCCACTGTGGTAGTTACGGCACTTCAGAATTCATTGAACACCATTTGGAAAGTGCAGGTGAGGCCCGACAGAAGCATTGTCAATTTTTTACTTAAAAAGCTGGTCGCCATAGGGTTAATTATTCTTTTTGGCGTCATACTCACGGCATCAGTTTTGGTGAGCACCATCATCAGCGGATTTTATCAGTTTCTTTCTGGCTACCTGGGTGAAGTGAGTTTTCTCTTGCTCCAATATTCTCAACATGGCCTCAACTTGTTTGTTTTAACCCTGTTATTTGCAGTGGTTTTTAAATTTTTGCCCGATGCAAAAATCAAGTGGAGCTGGGTTTGGTTGGGAGCCATTGTCACCTCCGTATTGTTTATGATTGGCAAATCTGTGATAGCCTACTACCTGGCACATAGCAAACTTGACAGCGTTTACGGTGCTGCAGGCTCCATTATTATTCTGATTGTTTGGATTAACTACTCCAGCTGGATTTTTTTCTTTGGTGCCGAAGTGGCCTATTCTACTGTTAAAATGAAAGGAATTGACGTGAAGGCAGGTAGGTACGCTGTAAAATACAAAGTGAGCATTGAATCCTGAATATCAAATACTTAATCTTTCTAAAAGTTAATTTCTTGCACGCAATTCGTCCTTCAAGAGCCTTCTGTTTTACAAATACAGATCATTTATTTAGAATTATTCTAAATAAATTTGCTCCATTAAAATTCGGCTTTCATATTTGCAGCGCCATTATTTAGAATGAATCTAAAGAAGTGGCTACTAAAATCTTTTATCACACATGAAAATCTTTCAAAAAGTCCACTTAGTTCTCGTTTGTATTGGTTTACTCTCATTGGCTTCCTGCAAGAAAAAGGAGGATGAAAAACCAGCACTGAATATACCTGCAACATACAATTTTGCTGATTTTGAGGCCAATACAACTGACAATCGAAAAGTATCCAAAGATTTGGTGAACCTGACCAACTACATGAAAAAGGCCAGGGCAAGTAGTTTTACATTGGAAATTGACACGCTCAACAAGTACTTTACCCATGGCGGCACAGAGCCAAGTCTGTCAGGACTTTGCACACCATACTACCGCAACCTGATTCAAACCTACTTCCAGGAGATTGTGGCTTCAAGCGGCAAAAACTGGAGTCCCAATTCGGTCAGCGAGACCGGTGGCGTGTTTGGCACAGGTTCATCGGCCTATCTTTTCGATGAAAACGGGGTTGAAATGGAACAACTCATAGAAAAAGGCCTTTTTGGAGCGGTTAACTTCAAAAATGTGGCCGACAACTTTTTAAACCACGGTCACCACAGCAGCGATAAAACTCAAAAAGGAGCTGCGATCGACAAAGCCCTTGTACATTATGGAGCACCCCTCAATTTTCCAAATGGTAAACCTGCTCCAGGCCAACCCACCGATATTTTTCATGCACAATATGCCGCACGCAGAAATAACCTTGGATTTTATGATGTGTTGAAAACCAACTTTCTTCGGGCCAGGGCAGCCGTTTCGGCGGGAGATGCATTCAAAATTGAGGTAGACCCGGCCGTGAATGCCATGAAAGTCAACTGGGAGAAAGCTATTGCAGCCACTGTTGTAAACTATATCCACAGCACGTCCGACCGTTTTTCAAAAACCAATCCAGAAGACAATGATATTGCAGTTGGATTGCATGCCTGGGGCGAGTGCATTGGCTTTTTACATGGGTTAAAAACCATCACCAATAAAAAAATAGCCGATGCCCAAATAGACGAAGCTTTGGTTAAACTCAACTTTCCATTAAATGGCACTCCAAATCCGCTTGACTTAAGATCTCCAACCGAACTGGCAGAAATGCGTAGCGTATTTTCAACTTTTAAAAGTATTTATGGTTTCTCAGATGCCGACATTGAGGCTATGAAAATCAATGATATAAACAACCGATAAAAACATGAGAATAACAAAGTGGGCATTATCATTCGTTCTGGCCAGCATGTTGCTGTTCGGGTGCAAAAAGAAGGAAGAAGAAAATACCTTAGCCACCTACAATCGCTCGGCCTTACTTACCCATTACCACGACCGGCTGATAATGCCTGCTTTTCAATCGCTCGATGATGCAGCCAAAGCCCTGGAAATGGCGAGTATCAGGTTTGCCAATGAGCCTACTTCAGCCAACTTATTGCAAGCCAGGGCAAGACTTGACAGTGCTTTCAAGTTTTTTCAATATGTGTATGCGTTTGATTTCGGTCCTGCCGAGTTGCCATCCGGAACGCTCACCCAGGAAATCGGAACTTTTCCAGTAGATACCAACCAAATCGAAGCATACATAGCAGTATCTGACACCAGTTTCAACAATTTTCGTCGGGATACCCGAGGTTTAAACGCACTCGACTATTTGCTCTGGGGCAAAAAGCAAAGGCAGCTCGATATTATGCTTTCCGTTGACACCGTTGCCAGTAAGCGTGCCTATATCAGGGCAGTAGCCAGACATTTATCGGCACAAGTGGCTTTAGCAAAAGCAAATTGGAGCAACTACAAATCTACTTTTGTAGGTAGCACTGGTACCGAAGCTGGTTCTTCAATCGCCAATTTGTTCAATACCTTCAATATTGGTTTTGAAACGCTTAAGAACTTCAAATTGGGCCTTCCGCTAGGCAGGCGGGCCGGGCAAGCGCAAGCAGAACCAAACAAAGTGGAGGCTTATTTTTCAGGAAAATCCACTGGTTATGCACTCAGACATTTTCAACATATTCTACAGGTGTGGGAAGGCATGGGAGCCAATGGAATTGACGGCCCGGGTTTCAGAGAATATTTGTTGGCGGCCAAAGAGCCGGGAGCACGTTTGGTGTCGGATACTGAAATCCAGGTAAACAAAGCCATTGTTTCAGGAAACAACCTCCCATTGAATCAGCCGCTGTCGGGACTCATTTCCGCAAACGACCAGCGGGTTTTCGATTTTTTCAATGAACTGATGGCAACCACCCGGTTTTTCAAAAGTGAAATGGCCTCGCTGACAGGCATAGCCATCAGCTACAGCAGCGGAGATGGGGATTGAGAATGATTTGCATCACGAAGATGTTTATCTTATCAATTTACTCCTTCCAATTGTGCACGAAGTGTGAACTTTCGGTTTCAAACCTTATTTTTGTATTAAACTCAAAGTCATGATCAACTACCTTACAGACGCTAAAGGCAAAACAAAAGCTGTTCTAATTCCCATTTCACAATGGAGGCAAATAGAAAAAGAGCTTTCTCATTCAAAAGCCTTAGCAAAGTTGAAAAATGAACTATCCACTGCCTGGAAAGAGTCGAAACAACTTCAAACAGGCGAGATTGAGAATCAAACCTTGGGCGAATTTTTAAATGAGCTATAAGGTTTTACCTACTCCAACTTTCAAACGGAAGCTAAAAGTTCTGATAAAAAAGTATCCTTCTTTGAAGTTAACACTTGGCAATCTCGAACATTCATTAGCTCAAAATCCTTTTAAAGGCGTGTCATTGGGTCAGAATTGTTTTAAAATCAGAATCAAGATTTCTGAAAAAAACAAAGGTAAAAGCGGTGGTGGAAGGGTGGTTACCGTAGTTGTCTCTACAGGAAAGGGAATTCACCTGCTAACCATTTTCGATAAAGGCGAAATTGAAAATATAACGTTGAATAGCCTCAAATCGATATTGAAAGAAATAGTATTTTGATCAATCAGGGTATTATTCAGTCATTTATTCAACCCCGCTGGATTTTTCCGCTCGTCACGTTTCGTGTAGTGTTCGGTTTGGCCGGATTGATAGGCGTGTTGCGGTTTTGGTATCTTGGTTGGATTGAAGACCAGTACATCAAACCTGAGTTTCACTTTCACTACCAGGGTTTTGAATGGGTAGAACCGTTGCCTGCTTTTGGCATGTATCTGGTCTTTTTCGTGCAAGGGCTGGCTGCAATTGGCATCATGTTGGGGGCATGGTACCGCCTTTCGGCTATTGTCTATTTCATTACTTTCACATACGTCGAGCTGATTGACAAGGCCTACTACCTCAACCACTACTACTTTGTGAGCCTGGGTGCTTTTTTACTCATGTTCAGCGAGGCGCATCGTTTTTTGTCGATAGATGCCTGGCGAAAACCTGAAATCCGGGCCTTGCGGATTCCAGCATGCGAAATCCTGATGTTTAAAGTAATGATAGGCATTGTATATACGTATGCAGGTCTGGCCAAAATAAATAGCGATTGGCTACTGAAGGCACTACCACTTTCCATTTGGCTGCCACCCCATTACGATATGCCATTGCTGGGTACAATGATGGGTTGGGAAATTACCCATTATATGTTCAGTTGGGCTGGCATGTTGTTCGACACCACCATTGTCATTTGGCTGATTTGGGGCAAGACACGTCCGTATGCGTATGGTGTTTTGGTGGCTTTTCATATTGTAACAGGCTATTTATTTCCCATTGGCATGTTTCCCGCCATCATGAGCTTGATCGTGCTCATTTTTTTTTCAGCTGAATGGCATTGGAGGTGGCAACGTTCCGTGCTTAGATTGTTCAAGTAGATTTGTAGATTGCAGGCATGTAGAGACCTTTATTTTGGCGTTATTTGAAATTGTTTATCAGTAAAATTTACAGATTATCTACATCAGGCAAATTGCACGGTGAAAGCAGCAAACGGTATGAAAGACAATAAAAAAGTATCGAAGCAGAAAATAGGGGAAAATCTTTTTCAGGATTTAGCCCGGTTGATTGAGCAAAGCCGAAGACAGGTAGCGGTGGCGGCTAATAGTGCTGTAACTTTGCTGTTTTGGCAAGTCGGCAAGCGGATAAATGAGGAAGTTTTAAGTAATAAGCGTGCTGATTATGGAAAACAGATTGTGACTTCATTATCTGCTCAATTGAAAGCACAATACGGGCGGAATTTTGAAGAGAAAAACCTTCGCCGTATGATGCAGTTTGCCGAGCAGTTTTCGGATGAACAAATTGTCGTGCCAGTGGCACGACAATTAAGTTGGTCTCACATAGTCATTCTTTTGCCGCTTAAAAGCATAGAGGCTATGCTGTTCTATGCGAAAGCTAGTGCTGAAAACCTATGGGGAAAACGTGAGCTTCGCCACCAAATTAGCCGCAAAGCATTTGAACGAACTGAAATTGCCAATACCCAACTTGATGGACAGGAACATATTCCATTGGGCACTTTCAAGGATCCATATATCCTTGATTTTCTTCAACTTAAAAATGGATACTTAGAAAAAGATATAGAGGCAGGAATTTTACGGGAGTTGGAAAACTTTATATTGGAAACCGGGAGAGGATTTGCCTTTGTGGAACGTCAAAAACGAATGATTATCGACGAAGAGGATTTTTATCTTGACCTACTCTTTTACCATCGAAAACTTAGAAGACTGATTGCCATTGAACTAAAATTAGGCAGATTTCAGGCAAAGGATAAAGGCCAAATGGAGCTGTATCTAAAATGGCTGGATAAATACGAAAAACAGGAAGGAGAAGAGAAACCAGTAGGGCTGATTATCTGTGCTGAAAAAAGTCGGGAACAAGTTGAACTGCTCGAAATGCACAAAGATGGCATTGTGGTTGCTGAATACTGGACAGAACTCCCGCCAAAGAAAGAGCTTGAACAACGACTGCACCAAGCTTTGCAAGAAGCCAGAGAGAGAATGGAATCTAAAAAACTGATGTAAAAAAATTTCCCAGCAAAGAGAACATGAAGGGCTTTCATTCTATACCTCCCAGCACTTTCAAACTTGTGCTTTTCGCAACATTCTTGATCGTCCAGATCCTTTTCCCCTGGAGGTACTTGCTTTATCCTGGAAACTTGTTTTGGACCGAAGATGGTTATCGATTTTCCTGGCGGGTGATGTTGGTGGAAAAAGCTGGTCACATCGATTTTTATGTGCACGGCAAACAAGGTAAACAGCAGGTAGTTCTATCTGAATGGCTCAATGCCCAGCAGATTAAACAAATGAGTTTTCAGCCCGATATGATATTGGAGTTTGCGCACCATTTGGCAGAAAAATTTGCTCAACATGGATCAAAACCAAAAATTACAGCTGAGTGCTACGTGACCATGAATGGGCAACCTGGAAGGTTATTTTTTGACAAGGACAAAAACCTTTCAGAAATTCCAAAATTTACTGATGGAAACAGCTGGCTTTACAATGTTGAAGTAAAACCAAAATGAGTGAAAGAGCCACTTCGTTAAACCAAACAGCCACTTTAAAACTCGAATAGCCTTTGGTTTTCAAATGATTTTAACTTATGAGCAATTAAGATGTGGAGCCACTAAACCAAATCTTCTTCCAGATTGCCTTCGTCAAGTTAATCTGGTAATACCAGAGAGCCACCCTGTCTAAATCGCTGAATACCATCTTCCAAAAACGCCACAAAATTTTGTGGATTCAGATCGTACGCTTTTGGCACTGCCAATAGTTTTTCATCGGGCGACAGGAGGATGTAATACGGCTGCGCATTATTTTTAAACTGGGTCACCTGCCGGTCGGCGTTTTGCTTTCCAATGGTTTTTTTCTCTCTGCCATCGTAGGCCGATTTGTACCAAAGTGCTTCAGGCAGTTCTGTTTTATCATCAACATACAAGGCCAAAACGATGAAATCATTGTTCAGCTTTTCAAGTACTTTGGGGTCGCTCCACACATTGGCTTCCATTTCCCGGCAGTTCACACAACCATGTCCTGTGAAATCAATAAACACTGGTTTGTTTTGTTGTTTGGCACATGCCATTGCTTGTTTGTAGTCAAAATAGCCTTGTAAACCGTGGGGAAAATGCAGTTTTTCGGCATAAAGCGGACTATCACACAATGTATTTTCCTTTTTCACACCAACTGATCCACTGTTTGGGTTAGGCTGAAAATCTTGCGTGGTTAAAGGAGGAAGATACCCTGAAAGGCCTTTCAGGGGAGCCCCCCACATGCCAGGAATCATGTAGACCACAAATGCAAAAGTTACAATAGCCATGAGAACCCGTGGAATACCCACAGAATCTACCACACTATCGTGGGGTAACCTGATTTTGCCGAGCAAATAGACCCCAATCAAAGCAAAAATCACAATCCAAAAGGCCAGGTAAATTTCCCGATCCAGAATGCCCCAATGGTAAGCTTGGTCGGCAATGCTGAGAAACTTGAGTGCAAGTGCCAATTCCAAAAATCCCAAAACAACCTTCACTGAATTGAGCCAGCCACCAGACTTGGGCAAACCATGCAGCCATTGTGGAAAAATAGCAAACAAGGTAAATGGAATGGCAAAGGCAGCAGAAAAGGCAAACATACCAGCAATGGGTTTCAACACTTCGCCGCCGGCAGAGGCCACTAGAATGGTTCCCACAATCGGACCCGTGCACGAAAACGACACCAACACCAAGGTAAATGCCATGAAAAAGATGCCATAGTATCCGCCCTTGTCGGCTTGCCGGTCAGCAGAGTTGACAATAGAGGATGGCAGTACAATTTCAAATAATCCTAGAAAAGAAACCCCGAACACAATGAAAATGAGGAAGAAAAATACGTTTGGAGCCCAGTGTGTGCTTAAAAAATTAGCAAACTCGGGTCCATTGATGCGGGCAACCAAGGTGCCAGCCACGGTGTAAAGAAAAATGATGGAAAAACCGAAAAACAAGGCTTTGATAATGGCTTCACTTCTCGATTTGGTCTGACGGGTGAAGAATGTCACCGTCATAGGAACCATGGGAAACACACATGGAGTGATAAGTGCCACCAGACCACTGATGAATGCCAGCAACATAAAAGCCAGCAAACCTTGGTTTTTGCCACCAGGTAGGTCTTCATCAGAAATTACTTCAACAGCTCCTGTAGTGGCAACTGCATGAGGTGATTTCTCGTGAGTTAGTCTGGATGTGTCTACTGGTGCTGCTTTCGCAGATTCAACCGAATCCGTGGCGGTTTGTACAATAATACTATTTTCTTTTCCCGACTCCTGTTTTGGAGCTTCAGCCTTGGCTGCAACTGTTTTCACAGCTACTTCAAAATCTCCTTCAATGTTGATGCATTTGCCATCTACATCGGTGCAAACCTGGCCTTCATAAGTGCCTTTTACAACAGGATTTTCACCTGTTATTTTAATTCGTTGCCTGAACTCAGCTTTTTTAACAAAATAGGTAATGTCGCCTCCCCAAACATCGTCGAATTTCTTTTTGGGTTTGATGGCTTTGGGTTTGCCAATCAGTGAATAGCCGTTTGTTTTGTCGAATTTGAACTCGGTGAGCAAAGGGCCCAGCTTTGGGTCAAAGTCGTTGGAATACAAATACCACTTGTCTATAATGTTGGCTCGGGCTACAAAATCGGCTTCAGTACCAATGGCTGGACTTGCAGGCACCACTTCGAAAGACCATGTGCTCGGTGTTTCAATCTGTGCTTGGGTGAAAGAAAAAATAAAAAAAGAAAATACAGCTAACCAGATTCTAATCATATTCATGGCATCGCAAACGGAAACCTGTGTGAGTAATTGCGCTGCAAAGTGCAAAAATAACTTTGGGAGCGGCAAATTGGTTTATTCTAAATTGCAGGCCTTCACACATTTTGTAACAAATATAACATTGAGAGATTTCGATCTGATTGAATATCCTAACGGACTCAGAGTCATGCACAAACAGGTGCCACATACCCGCATTCAGCATGTTGGCTTTGTGGTGGACATAGGAAGTCGTGACGAATTGCCCACGCAACAAGGTATGGCTCATTTTTGGGAACATATGGCTTTTAAGGGTACCGAAAAACGCCGTTCCTTTCATATTTTGAACAGATTGGAAGTGGTGGGCGGTGAGTTGAACGCTTACACTACCAAAGAAAAAATCTGTTTTTATGCCTCAGTGCTGAACAACCATGCCGACAAGGCCTTTGAATTGCTCACCGATATCACCTTTCATTCTGTGTTTCCCGAAAAAGAAATTGAAAAGGAAAAAGGAGTGATTTTGGAAGAAATGTCGATGTATGAGGACTCGCCCGAGGACGATATCCAGGATCACTTTGATGCAGTGCTGTTTCATGGTCACGCCCTGGGCCATAAAATATTGGGAACAGAAGAAACGGTGAGCAGCTTTTCAAAAACCGATTTCACTGGATTTTTACAACAGAATCTCGATTGCAGCCGCATCATGCTCACTTCGCTGAGCAGTCTTTCTACCGCTGAGATTAAAAAACTGGCCGACAAGCATTTGAAAGATATTCCTGCGTATGCTGCCCCTTTTAAGCGCAAACCTTATGCTACTTTCGAACCCCGGCAAACCACCATCATCAAACCCATTCAGCAAGCGCACTGCATGTTGGGTGGATTGGGTTTTTCGTTTACCGACGAAGAAAGACTGCCATTTTTCATGCTCATCAACCTGTTGGGCGGCCCGGGTATGACGTCGAGGTTGAATATGAAACTGAGAGAAAAAAACGGGCTTGTTTATACTGTTGAATCAGCCTTCGCACCCTATTCCGACACAGGTCAATACCATTTTTACTTTGCCACCGAAAAATCGAGGTTGGAAAAAAGTCTGAAGCTGCTATTCGAAGAAGTTAAACTGGTGAAAGAAAAAGCCTTGGGAACCCTACAGTTGCACCAAACCAAAGAACAACTGATGGGGCAAATAGCTATGGCAGAAGAAAATAATCTTTCGCTGATGCTCACCATTGGCAAGTCGCTGCTCGATAGTGGCAAAATGGAATCCCTGCCCGAATTATTTCAAAAAATCAACGCTGTGAAAGCCTCTCATTTGCTTGAATTGGCCAATCGGGTTTTTGAGCACGACCAGATGAGTATGGTAACATTTTTACCGGAGGATTGATGGATTTTGGCGGCAACTAGCATAAATTTTTCGTTAAATTTTCTTGAACACAAGGTGGTTTTCCACTCAATTCCATAACTTTCGCATTCTTTATCACACACCATGTATAGCATGAAGCGTTATTTTTTCATTTGTTTGTTCGGGTTGCTGATTTCTGTTTTACCAATCACGACCAAAGCTCAGGTTTTTACCTGGAACCCCGTTTTCCCAACTGTAAACGATTCACTTACCATCACTTTCAATGCGCAGGGAACCAATTTGCAAGGCCTTGCCCCCGTCTACATTCACATTGGCATTGTTACTCAGCCAAACGGTACAGGGTGGACGAATGTGCAGGGTGCCTGGGGTACCGCTGACCCTAGAGTACTGTTGACCAACCTGGGCAACAACCAACACCGCATCAAATTTTTACCCCGCACTTTTTTTAATGTTGGGGCAGCCCAAATCGTGTACAGACTTGGTTTGTTGTTTAGAAACGCAGCCGGATCTACTGTAACCCGGGCTACAGGCGGCGCAGACTTTTTTATGCCCATGTATCAGACGGGCCAAAGAGCAGTTGCCTTCACGAGCCCACTCGAAAGAAACACGTTGGTGAATCAAGGAGGACAAGTCAATATTAACTTCAGAAGCTCTTTTACCGGAAATCTACAATTGTTGGTGAATGGCGTTCAGCAGGCCCAACAAAATGGCACAAATGGCATTGGCTTCAACTTTTCGCCTACACAAGCAGGTAGAAACGTCATCAGAGGAATTGCCACCGATGCTACTGGTTCTGCAACAGACTCTATAATTATTTTTTCGAAAGGAACACCGGAAACCAGGGCGCTTCCGGCAGCGCTCGAAGATGGTATCAACTACATCAATGAAACAACTGTAACCTTAGTGCTGCGGGCACCTGAAAAGCAAGATGTTTTTGTGATCGGAGATTTCAACAACTGGGAGCTTGACACGGCTCAGTTTATGTACAAAACACCCGATGGCCTCAAGTGGTGGAAAACCATAACAGGACTTACCCCAAACACCGAATATGGCTTTCAGTACTTTGTGGATGGAACTGTGAGAATAGGCGACCCCTATGCTGAAAAGGTGCTAGACCAAAACGATGATCGATTTATTCCAGCTGCTGTTTACCCCAATCTGAAACCCCATCCGACGGGAAAAACCACTGGATTGGTGAGCATTATGCACCCTGGAGAACCAGAATACACTTGGAGTGTGCTGAATTTTCAAAAGCCTGACCAAACCAATCTGGTGATTTATGAATTGCTGATCCGGGATTTTGGTGCCATTCGTAGCTTTAAAAATGTAGCCGACTCAATACCTTATTTTAAGAAGCTTGGTATCAATTGCATTCAATTGATGCCTATCAATGAATTTGAGGGCAACCTAAGCTGGGGCTACAACCCTAGCTTTCACTACGCCATCGACAAGTATTATGGCAGCAAAAATGCATTCAAAGCCATGGTAGATTCCTGCCACAGGCATGGCATAGCGGTAGTGATTGACGTGGTGTACAACCATGGTTTTTCTCAAAACCCGTTGGCGCAATTGTATTGGGATGGTAACAACAGCCGCCCTGCTGCCAACAATCCCTGGTTCAATGTTACGGCCCGACACCCATTTAATGTTGGGTACGATATGAACCACGAAAGCATTCATACCCAATATTACATGGACAAAAATATTCGAAATTTGCTAACCACTTTCAAGGTCGACGGCTTTCGATTCGATCTTTCAAAAGGATTTACCCAAACCAACAACCCGAACGATGTAGGTGCCTGGGGTAGAAGAGACCCTTCCAGAATTGCACTTTTAAAACGCATGTACGACAGGGCCAGAGTTGTTTCGAGCGATGCCTACATGATTCTGGAGCACTTTGCCGACAACAATGAAGAAACTGAGTTGGCCAACTATGGGTTTATGCTTTGGGGAAATGCCAACTATGGTTTCCGGGGTGCTGTGCGTGGAATAACTGCCGAATCGAACTTGGATGGACTTAATTACAGAAACCGCGGCTGGCAACGACCTCACCTGGTTGGCTATGCCGAAAGCCACGACGAAGAAAGGCTGATGTATGATGCCCGAAACCGACCCAACACATTCAACCCCGTTCACAATCCTGCCAATCTTTCGGTGGCTTTGAGCCGAATGAAAACCGCTGCAGCCTTTGTATTTGCCATTCCGGGACCGAAAATGCTGTGGCAGTTTGGTGAGTATGGCTTCGACATGAGCATAAATCGATGCGAAAACGGTAGCATCAACGAAAACTGCAGGGTAGGCAACAAACCTCCTCTCTGGGATTCGTTGGCCCGCAATCCGGAAAGACAAAGCCTGCTGAAAGTATACTCTTACCTGATTAAATTAAAATTGACAGAACCAGCCTTTAACACCACAAACTTCAGAACCTCGGTTGGAACAACGTCGTTCAAGCGGATTTGGCTCACCCACCCCAGCATGAACGTGACTGTGCTAGGCAACTTTTCGGTAGTTGCCCAAAGTGGTGTGGCTGAGTTTCAAAATGCAGGAACTTGGTATGATTATTTCACCGGTGACAGCATAGTAGTTACCAATGTAAACCAGACGGTGTCGCTGATGCCTGCCGAATTCAAAATTTACACCACAAGGCGATTGACTCCTCCTGAGCCTGGCTTGGTTTCAGTGAAAGAGCGGACTGGACTCAATGCATCTGTGTATGACTTTGAAGTGTATCCCAATCCATTCAACGACCAAACCCAGTTTTCGTTCTTCCTCAGCCGCCCACAAGAAGTGGAGATTTCGGTGGTAGATGCAACAGGACGACTGGTTTCTACACTTAGCCAAAAATCGATAGTGAGCGATGGAGCCCAAACTTTTTCCTGGAATGGCCGTAGAGATAAAGGCTCCGCTGTAGCTCCTGGTATTTACTTCATCCGTCTCCAAGGCAAAGACGGCAGCGTGGTAAAGAAAGTGGTGAAAAGATAACTGATGACTCCCTAATCAAAAACCCGCTGAATGGCGGGTTTTTGATTAGCTCTTTCAAATAATATACATCCAAGATTTGTTCACAAAAAAGCTGCCCATCCTCCTGAAAGAATGGGCAGCTTCGTTTTGTTATGTCCGGTTACTCTTTCACAAAGCGAATAACCTGGTTGCCTTCTTTGCCTGAAAGTTTTACCAGATAAATGCCTTTTGCCAGGTTGTTGATGCCCACCGATAGAAACGCAGCTCCGTGAGGATCAATGGTTTCTATGGTTTTGCCCGAAAGATTCATCACTTCAACTTTGTTTACCTGACCAGCTGGCCAGCTCACATACACCACATCTGAAGTAGGATTAGGATACAAGCGACCTTGAATAGCTGGTGTTTTTGGCTCTAAGGAAGCAATTACTGGGTACCTCACCTGTACAGATCTTGACTCTGTAAAGACAATGTTTCCTTCATCGTTGGTTCTGAAAACCGCCAATGAAACATTCAACACCACCTACCTGAAAAGAACCAAAGAAACCAGCACCAAGCCGGAGCAAAGCCTCTCAGCAACCGAAGGCGACAAGCGGTGGAAGTGCTCAACACCTTCCACCGTGGCAGCTACCCAAAGAATTCTGCCCAAGCCAGTCCTGCCAGGGCTGATGGCCCAAATAAACACCCTCTTCGACGAGTATAACCAACTGCTGGCCACCAGAACCGGTCGCAGAGGTTCGAACCCGGAGGCCTGATGTCTTTGAAACATTTCTGACCTACAGAAGCCTCTGCAACTTGACGGAGGCTTCTGTATTTTCAGACTTGCGTAGTTTTACTAGTCATGTACTAGTATTTTCCGCAAATTGGGGCTTGTTTCTTGGTGGTAATTTCTATATTCTTTTATATTTGTAGCAAATTGAAAACAATCTCATTATGGCAGCACCTACACATCCTTTAATACACATCGTAACTGACTTAGAGTCAATTCAACCTATTTTACTTACAGAAGAAATAGCTGGAATCAAGCACCATTGGGCTCAGGACATCAATGACAATGTAGATCGGAAAGCTATCCCCACTATTTTGGTTTCACCTTATGCAGCTCAAATTGGGCAACTCCAAGACATAATTGCAGAATTTATTCAAAAATTACGATTTAGCTTATTCGACGATTTATATGGTGCTTTACCCCAAATACCAATTCGTATTGTATTTCAGGCTACCAATACTGGGGCCTACATATTTTCGAAACCACTTAAACTCGATTCTGGCATCATACTAGAGTTTTAGCCAGGTGCAACAATCGTTTTTAGAGATAATGGTGGGATTAATTTTAATGGATGTTCTTTAGTTGCTGGAAGGCAACCTATTTTTTTAAGCCATAGGTTGCACAATGTTAATAATGCTGGAGAAATTGAGCAATGGGAGCAATTAAATTATTGGGAAATGTATCTTGAAGGTTTTCTTTTTCCTGAAAAGCAGAAAATATCGAAAGTTTTCGAGTATTTCCCATTGTATGGCAAAGTAAATTGTGGTGATGTATATCCCGAATGGTTTGGTGCGTATGGTGGAGATAAGAATTATGATGATTTCTACGCAATGAAGTATGCCCTGGCTTTTGCTGCAAACCATGCTGAAAGTAAAACACTGAGCCTTGCTGGCAAAACTTATCATGTTTGTGGCACCATTAACTATGATGAGACAGAATCAAGTATAATGCCCCTAGATATTCCACTTTCTATTGATATTTCGCAGCACCTACAGTCGTTCGAAAACCCAAGTATTAAGTTGGCAAGTCCGGTAAATTGCCGTTACCGACTAGGATTAAACGATGATTTTAAGCAAACCAAGCACCTTACCGGCCTCCGCATCATTGGCGAACCAGGCGCCACCCTTAAAAGCACTTCATTTACTTATTCTTACGAACCTAATAATACCAGCCCTGGATCAAGTAAGCACAAACGCAGAGAGGATTTTGGCAAGCACCTGTATTTTGAGTTGGCCAATGTGGCCTTGGTGAAGAGCATTAATTTTATAGATGTGGGTTTAGTATTGCGAAACCAGGAAATAGATGATGACGGCAGCACACCTCTCAACCCGCCTCAATTAAAAGTAGAAGATTGTAAGTTTGAGATTACACAGGATTGGGAGAGTATAGATAAGTATAATACCGATGCTAATTTTCCGCCTAGTTCAGATGAGGATGAAAATTTTTTAAATTCACTTCACCGGGATAATTCTCAATCAATAGTGAACAACTGGCCAAACCGCTGTATCCAGCTCATGAGCAATGCAGATACAACAGCTGAAGGGCATGAGGATTATGAACTTTATTTTGGAGATTCCCTAATTTTCAAATACCAACCTGCCCATCAAAGGCCTATCTTTAGAAACAACATTTTCTTGCAAACCAATGGCTACCAAGCGACAAACGGCTCCAATGATGATCTATTATTTTATGGACAGCACAGCAAAAAAGGGTATGGCATTGTAGCCAATCTGCTCGATGAGGCTTTGGTAGAACACAACTTATTCGAAGGTTTAAACAATGGCATGTTCATAAATGGTTCACAGCGAAGCATTATCCAAAATAATACACTTAGGAGCTTACGAGGTGGAATTATTTTCCTTATCAACAAACACTATGGCAGAAGCTCTGTGCTGTACAACAAGATTTTGAACAACTACATTGAGGATGTTTTTGAAGAGTCCATCAGTTTTGATTCTGGAGGTGGTGGTGTATTTAGCCATAAATATAAGCCCGAAGTAGGAGAAGAATTTGATTTGCTGCAACGAAGCGGCACTATGATACTGCAAGCGAAAGTTGTGAAAGTTGAGAGTTTGGGCAATGGGGATAACATAGACTCTCCTCTGCGACTATACTTTCAGTTAATCGATGGCTGGCAATTTCTATCTAAAGGTTACAACTCTGGTGGAAGTGACGAACATAAAAGAGGTATGGTCGCATACTATAATTTCATATTTGATGCATATCTTAATTCAGGACAGGTTTATTGTACCATTCTAGAAGGTGGGCAAACTGTATTTACGCATCAACCTGAACCGGTAGGAAATTCATTTAAGATAATCAGTGGAAAACGAACAGTTGTGGACTTAGAGTACCATATTGATGGTTTCCCAAAATTAATCAATGATGATGACTACCAACATGGATATATTGATATTGAGTATTTTCCAGAAAGAATATCGAACATAATAGACCCTAATCATCCTGGCCATTTACCTAGCCGTTATAAAAGAAATAATTCTGACCCTGATGGTAAGTTGATTCCAATTTTGCCATCTCAATTGAGAATTGGAACGGATGCATTAACAGGTTGTTCCATAGCCATCCAGTATATATTTGGTTTCAATGTGATACAAGGAAATCAGATATACTTCAATGAGGCCCGAACAGCAAAATTTCAGCATGTCGCCTCCATTAGAAATGGATTTGACGATATCAATATTCCGCAGCCGCCCGAGCCAGATTTGGTTGTAAAGGACTTGAATGCAAACAGGCGTAGGTGGAAATTTTACCACGATTTTGGACAGGATGCCAATGGAATTTTACTTTATGGCAGTTGCCATTACAATGTGGTCGCCAATAATATTACACATGGGGCAAGAATAGGTATCATGGGCGTGGGCGGAGATGATTTAGGAAAGGAAGCATCAGCTGATGGTCCTTATTATATGCCTGCCAATATAGTGTATGCGCCATGTAATTTCAATTTATTGTCCAATAATGTTGTAGTAAAAGCAAATATTTATTGTCTCAATTTATTAGGGGTTGGCTTTTATCCTTACCCTAATGTGTATGAAGAAAATCCAATCTTGAATTTAACTTTCCCAATAGACCCATTAATATATGATGGAAGTCCAAACCGCAATTACAGACCTGATGTTAGTGACCGCTATTTTTTCAATTTTGGAAATCAACTACAACAAAACGTGGTTACATTTGGTGAATACAGGCTTAGCTGGCAAAAACTATTTAAGGTAGATAGTGGAAGCCTATTCGATGTAAATACAGCTAAACAACCTTTGTTCAGGGAAACCATGCTTACGTTCTGGCGCCCCTTTATTAATTCATCCCCAATACTAGGTTTCGAAGGGCAATTGAGCCCCGATCCAAGACATTATCTCTGGGTTGATAACCTGGCCACTTTGGTTTCAACGCCTACTTCAAATGCACCGCAAGCTTTACAAGACATTGAAACTACGATTAATCCTTAAAGATTACTTATTACTCTTAGCTACAGAGGCTGTGTCAATCAAAGATTTTTCTTTTATTAGATTTAAAAAGGAGTTCAATTTTGGGTTAATTTTCGAGTTGATTCTCGTTGGGTTTTCCATTTACATTATCGTATCTCTTTTAGGATTGTTCTACGATAGTGTGTTGTACCCATTTCAACTGGAGTACAGAGAAGGGGCGTTTATCTCAATGGTAAAAGGGCTTGAAAATGGTATGCTACCTTATCGGGCAAACAACCCAGAATCTTTCTACATGTATGGGCCAGTGTTTCCCATTTTGGCCTACTTGCTCAATTTTTTTACGCATGATTACCTGCTTTCGGGTAGGCTTGTTGGGCTCCTTTCCATTCTATTTTCTTGTGCATTATTAGTCATTTACCTAAAGCGACAAAAGGTAAACTACCCATTGATTACGAGTAGTTTAGCCTATTTCCTTTTCAACTCTTTTCACACTGCAAAATTTGCATTTCCCTCTTCGCTAATGGTGCTTTGCCTAGGGGCCATGGCCATTATTGCCATTCAATCCAACTTCTCATTGGTTGGGCTTTTGTTAGCCACTTTTGTAGCTTGTTTAAGTTTTTTTAATAAGCAATATGGGGTTTTGGGTTTGGTGGGTGTTTACTTGTCGCACCTTATTTATCACCAATTTTCAATGAAAAGTATTCTTCATTGCACACTGGGAATTGTACTTTTTGTGGGCTTGGTGTATTTGGCAGTTTATCAGATCTTTCCTTACTACAAACTTCAATGTTTGGATTCGTTTAGTTGTAGCGAACAATACATGGATAAAAACTATGTGGTAGAGCAGATCCAATTAGTTTTTTCAAACGACATCGTTTTTTCAGCGTTGTTGATTGCCTTGATTATAATTTCAATTAACCTCATAACAGAACTTTTTGGAGCAAATTCAATTAAGAGCAATGCCTTTATCTCAATAAAGCCTTATTTGGTGACACCTTTTTTACCGCAAGCTATCGTTGGCATTCTTGTGTTCTACTATTGGCTTGGAGAAAACAGGGGATCTTTTCCCGGCAATTATCTCTACCATCTCACACTTTTCCCAATCCTTTGCTTTGTTATCCCTTATTTCTCAAAGCGCATAAAATTTTACAGGGTGTATCTTTTGATATCTTGCTTTCTTTATTATCACCTTGCGTTAAGTGTGAATAAAGAAATCGGCGATTATGATCAATATTTTTCTTCCAACACTAAGATGGTGGCAGACATTGATTCGGTATTTCGCACCTATACAAAGGTTTATGCTTCACCAGATGTTGTGTATCAAGCGCACAAGTATGGGCATTCGGTTTTGAACAATGGTCAAACAGAGTATGCTTATGAGATACTCAATTGTCGTGAAAAGCCAAATTTAAATCAGGCAAAAGAGAGTGCCATTCAGTTTAGCGACTCTGTGAACCGATTGGTTGCGATGAAAGACTTCACTTTTGTGTTTTTCTCACCTGAATATGGTGGAAATTCAATCTTGAATAAAGATACTTTAAACCATTATTATGAGGTTCAAGCCACTTTTCAAGGCCTGTTTATGTCTAAACCTTTACTCCTTTACAGAAGAAAGTAGTTTTTGAGGTGTAAGCAGGCATCCGGCTAAAAACATGCCAATCAAACACCTGCCCAAAGGTATGTATGTGGGGGTGTGGCAAGGGCATGCAGGTATGAAAACAGAAAAGGTGGTGGTGGAGTGAGGGTTCACAGAAGCCTTCGCTCAGAGCGAAGGCTTCTGAATAACAAAAATGCCCATCCTGAAAGAATGGGCATTTTTGTAGAGATCAAACTTTTGTTACTCTTTCACAAAGCGAATGACCTGGTTGCCGTCTTTGCCTGAAAGCTTTACCAGATAAATCCCTTTTGCCAGGTTGTTGATGCCCACCGATAAAAACGCAGCTCCGTGAGGATCAATGGTTTCTATGGTTTTGCCCGAAAGGTTCATCACTTCCACTTTGTTTACCTGACCTGCAGGCCAGCTCACATGCACCACATCCGAAGAAGGATTGGGATACAAGCGACCTTGAATAGCTGGTGTTTTTGGTTCCAGGGAGGCAATTATCGGGTACCTCACTTGTACAGATCTTGACTCTGTAAATACAATGTTCCCTTCATCGTTGGTGCGGTAGATAGCCAATTTCAGAAAATCTATTCCCCTTCCTGTGGCTGCTGTTCGGTACTGACTGAAGGAGACAGGATTCGGCATCGGATTGTTCTGATCTGCCACTTGTCTGGCCAGTTTAAAGCCATTTCTGTACAATACAATTGAATCAGGATCACAGTTTTGCAATTCCCAATTCGCTTCAATGGTTACTGCTACATCGTTGTTTCTATTAATGATGGGATCGGCTGGATTTGTCAAGACAATCGTGGGAGTATTGTTCACTTGCGGAATAGCGCAAATATTGATGTTCGGGCAGGCATCAATCACAGGGTTACCCAAGGTAGCGTTTTGATTGGTAGCGCAGCTGGCCGAACTTTCATTCAGGCACGTGTTTGTACCTACTCTCAAACGGGTATCGCCAGGTTGAAATATGTAACAGGGTCTAACCGTGGCACTAGCCGTGTTGTTGTATGCAAAATTGCCAGGCCCGCAGCCCTGCATGCTCAGGTTGCCCAAATTGGTATTGTTGCGCACGACTACATTGGATAGTGTTCCTAAATTAGGCGGAGTTCCTTTTCCGTCTACAAAAAATGGAACGCCACCGAAATCGTTGCCTTCAACCAGCACATCCATGATGTTTTGGGAATTGATAAAGCCATTCATGCCTTTACCCTGACCAGAATTTAATGCGTTGCAAACTCCTCTGCTACTGGTTCGCACTACGTTGTTCAAAATTCTAATACCACGGGCAGTTCCACCGCCAGGTCCCTGAAAGTAAATGCCTTCTCCATCTGCAGACCAACCGGTTACTGTGTCAGCGGAGTAAGCATTTCTGATTCTATAATACTCAATATTGTTGTTGGTGATGTCAATATCCCAACCCACAAAGTCAATACCTCTGTTTTCAAAAGTGGCAATGGAATTGGTATTGCAATTGGTACCTGCAGGGTTCAATTTTGTAGATTTGTTTGGATCGTCTTTCAATTCGTTTCTTCGAATTTGCAGGCCAATTCCGGCAGCATGAATGCCAACTCTTTGCTTTTTAAATATCCAGTTATCATTTATGGTAATGCCAGGTGCATACAGATTGGGTTCCTGCTGAGGCGTTGCATTGCTGATAAAGCCAGAAACTGCAGAATCGCTTGGGGCTTTCAACCTGTTCACTACCACTCCATAGCTGTTGGTGTAAGAGAAAACAGCATCTGCACCATCGATGGCTGTGGTACAGTTGCCTGCTACATACCCATTCTGAAAGAAATCGTCTGGTGTAATAGGTCTGAAGTCATTCCGGGCATTGTTGGTTCTGTCATTAATCCTATTACCTGAAACAAAAGCATTTCGGTTTACAAACACATTCACATTGCCTGCGAAACGAAACGGCCATCGTTGCCAAAGGTTTTGCCCTACACCTGCGTTTGGCACGTTTTGATCTGGATAAGCAGCATTGTTAGATCGAACACCCATCACCACCACATTTCTAGGATTTCCATTGGGTAAATTCGTACTTCCTGCTCCCACTTGTACAGTCCTAAAAGAAGGTTGCAGCATAATTCTCGCCCGGTTAATGTCCATATCCACCACACCAATGTTGGAAAAACTATTGGTGCCTTCTGCAATATATGCAGGGTCTAACTTGATAGCTTTGAAAGCAGAACGGTTCGAAGTTCCCCGCCCAGTGCCAGCTAAGAGACTATACTCATACCTGGGAAACTCAAGAAAAGTTGGTGGCGCAAACTGGTTCGATTTTGCATCGATAACTGTGGGACGGGCTCCTCTTAACACTACACTACATTTGATAAAAATGGACTCGTGGAAGTAATAACTGGAGTCGAGTCCTTCGCAGCATAAAGCGGTTCGCTCTGGCAATGCCGGGAAATAAATGACACCTCCACCGGAGTTGCAAAGCTGGGTTTGAGCAGCTTCAAAAGCAAACCACCAGGTTGCCACCGAATCAGGCGACGCCTGGGTGTTTCGAATGGTAGCTACTTTACGCACCTGGTTGCTAAAGTTTTGAATGTTGACCACATTGTCCCAACGTATGGAGTCGGTCCAGTGAAAAGGTGCGGATGCGAATCCAGGTTCGTTGCCAAACCGGCTTCTAACGGCATTGTCTGTAGGTACTTGTGCCAGCGCCAAAGTCGAAAGCCCTGTGAACAAAATCAGACTCAGCAGGCGTGAAAATAATGGTTTCATGTTGTGTAAATGGAGTTTTAGCAAAGTTAAGTTAAGGATTTCTAACTACCAGCGGATTGGCAGTAATTTCAGCATCCGGAATTTGGAATATAGAATTATTGCTGTTCCAGGGCATTTCCCGAAACAACCGGTAGTTGGAATTGGCAAGAAATTTGGCATCTGCCAAGCCGTAGCGAGACGCTCTTCTTTTAAAGTAATGAAAGTAATCGCCTTCACCAACTAACTCAAAAGTCCTTTCTGCACTTATTCTGTTGCGAAAAGTAATGTCATCCATAGCAGAGAGGTTGTTTCTGAAAGCTGTTTCGTCAGCGCCGGGATTTGCCCTGTTGAATACAACCCACATATCGCTAATCGCTTCAGATCGCTGCCCTTTGCTGGCAAAAATTTCGGCCCTGGTGAGCAGAAACTCACTGGAGCGAAGTAAAATCACGTTAAAAATAGGAGCAGATGAGCCCCTGGCTGCATTTTGGTATTTGTTCAAAAAGAAGCTGGCTTTTCTATTGATGAATGCCTGACGTCCATCATTGGTGATGGAAAAGGGTCTGATGGCGGCTTCAAATGCCCGCCTGCTGATGATATATTGTGGCTTGATACCCAAATCATTTTCTTCACCTATCAATGTATATGCGTTCACAAGACCAGCCGAAGTAGCATTGACTTCGTTGGTGCTTCTGTTGAAGGTGTTGTTGGTTTGAAAAATGGTTTCATTTGCTGCTTCAAAACCAAACAGCGTGAACAAATTTTCGGAAGAGCTGATGATTTTGTCGGTTCTGGGATCATACTTCTGAGGGTTTCCTGCTGCCGTTCCCAGTACCTGGTTGATAACCTCAAGGCATTGTTCATCGGCCTCGGGAGTTCCTTTTTGAAACAATACCCGGGCTTTCATGGCCAATGCGGCATCTTTCACTGCCCGGCCTCCCCTTATGCCACCGTAGCGGTCGGAATGTATGACAGGATCGGCTTGCTCAGGCAGAGAACTTATGGCTTTATCAAGATCGCTCAACACGAGGTTGTAAACTTCTTCGGTGGTGGCTCGTTTCTGTGGACTCTTGTCGTTCGATGGTTTTGTTTTGAGAATAACTCCAGAATGTTCTGCATTCTGGTTAACTCCATACTGATGGCTAAAAAGCCTAAGCAGTTCAAAATGCATGTAAGCCCGCACAAAATAAGCCTCACCCAGATATCTTCCTCTGTTGTTTTGGTAAAAAGGTTCCGATACATCGTCGAGGTACTTGCTATCGTTTTCCACCACCTCAAGCACGTTGTTTGCCCGGTTGATGGTCAGATAGGCTGCCCGCCATATTCCATCACCTGCCTGAAAGTTTTGTCTGATGTACGCATTAAAATAGGATCCAAGATTTCCTTGATTAAAGGAAGTGGGGAACATTTCAAACTGGTCGGTAAACACATCGGAGGCAATCCTGAAACCCCCTCCAGCTGCCTGACCTTGTTGCAAACCCTGATACATGCCATTGATGGCATTTTCTACATCGTTCGGATTGCGAAATGCCTCTTCAAGTGGTACATCGAAAGGTGGTTGCAATTCAAGCAGTTTTTTGCAACTTGGGAAAACCAAGGTTGAAAACACTACCAAGGCTAACCCCAATATTTGTCGTGTTGTATTTTTCATGATGGGTTAAAAGGAAGTAGTAAAACCAACAATTATGCTTCGAACCTGAGGGAAATCAAGATCAGTGATACCCTGACGGAGGTTTCGCTCAATGTTTGAATTCAGGTTGCCCACCACTTCAGGGTCCCAGCCCGGAAACTTGGTGAGGACAAACAGATTTTGCGCATTGCAGTAGAAACGCACATTATCCAATTTCATTCTCTGCGCTACCTTTTGAGGCAAAGTATAGGCAAACGAAACTGTCCTTAAACGAATGTAGGAAGCATCGTGCAGAAAACGGGTGGTGTTTCGAAACCGATAAGGATCGTCGATGATGTAGCGAGGAATTCCAGGGTCGCCCAATTGGTCGTTGAGGTTGAGTGCATTGGTGGCTCCGTTGTAATACAATTTTGGATATTGGCTTCCGGAGTTGCTTACATTCCAGGCAGTTAGGGCGTTTTCTCTCAGGTTGTTGGCACCCGTAAAATACGACTGCCTGCGTTCGCCCTGATCGAGCACATAGTTGCCGTAAGTATAGGTGAACAGGAAGCTGAAATCGAAGTTGCCGAAGGTGATTTTGTTGTTCAACCCGCCGAAAAATTTAGGAAAAATTCGTTTATCGAAAATAGGAACACGGTTCGAGTCAATGGCCCCCAAAGTAGAAGGTCTGAATTTTTCATCGGTCAACTTGCCTGTAAGATTACCTGCGGCGTCTCGTTCTGCCCTGAAAATCAACTCCTCTCCTGTATTCGGATCAACTCCTGCCCAGGTAGGCAGGTAAAATGTACTCACCTGCTGACCTGTAAAGTTTCCAATGTCCAATGAATTGGCGATTTCGTTGAATTCAAGTCCTCCGATGTTGAGAAGCACATTTTTGTTGAAGGTGATATTGAAATCAGTGGACCAGCTAAACTTGCTTTTGGTGATGTTTTTTGTGCCGATTTCAATTTCAAAACCTCTGTTTCGCATGCGCCCAATGTTTTGCAACAAGTTGTTTTCAAGCCCCGCAGAAGGAGGCAAAGGCAAGGCAAGCAGCAAGTCGTAGGTGTACTTGTTGTAGTAGCCAAAAGAACCGGTGATTCGATCTTTAAACAAACCCCATTCCACACTTAGGTCGGTTTGGAAGGTTTTTTCCCAGGTCAGGTCCGGATTGGCAATTTGTTTGGGCCGTGTGCCAGGTTGAAAGTTGTAGGTGGCACCCGTTTGATACAATCCAAAGCTTTGAAAATTGTCAAGGCCTGCCGCATTTCCAGTGATGCCCGCACTACCTTTCACTTTCAAAAACGAAATTTCCTTGATGTCTTTAATCACTGATTCTTCAGAAGCAATCCAACCTAAGCCCAACGAAGGAAATGTTCCATATCGGCGTTTGTTGCCAAATCTGGAAGAACCATCGGTTCTTATACTGGCCTGGGCAATGTATTTATCCTTCAATTTTAAATTGGCTATGGCCATGTAGCTGAGAAAAGCGAAGTAACTTTCGTTGCCCGACCTTCCAATTTGCCTGGCACCGCTTTCAATACTTCGGGTGGCATCGTTTGGCAAATCTTCAACAGAAACACCATTGTTGAAGCTGTTGGTTCGTTGATATTGCTGTGCTACCGTAACGGTGAGTTCATCTTTTTCGGAATACAGCTTTTTGTAATCCAGCATATTAGAAACAATTCGATTGTCGAAAAACACACGGCTGTCAGTTACGCTCGACATGGGAATATCTCGTTCGAATTGCGACTTGCGCAAAAACCGGCTCGAATAGTTGTAGTTGAGTTGGTTGTAGAAATCAAGACCCAATTCCAAACGATAAGTCAGAAATGGCATGATGCGGTAGGAGGCGAATATATTGGAAGTATTTCTGAAAATTTCTTCCTTCAACAAGGCAAAATCATTGTTTTGGGTCAAGGCAATGTTGGTGCCTGCAAAAAAGTCGTAGGCATTGAAGTACGGATTGAACGGAAACAAATTAGAACCTTGACGGGCATCGCTCCACAATACTGGTGCAATGGGCAAAGACCTGAAATTGGCAGCACCAAATCCACCCAAACCAGTGGCATTGCCCGATGGTACCTGGTTGTTGATGGTGTAGCCCAACGTAGATTTAATACCTACCTGAAGTTTGTCGGTAGCGCTGTTGGTTAGGTTTAGTCTGGCTCCATAACGTTGAAATCGATTGCCTACCATCACACCTTCTTCATCTCTGTAAGTACCTGAAATAAAGTACTGTGTTCTGCTGGTTCCACCTGATGCATTCAATGATGCTTCCTGAAGTCGGGCTGTGCGCAGCAGCATATTCATCCAATCGGTGTTGGTTCGTTCGGCAATTTCACGATCCAGTCCACTGAGTTGGGGTGTGGTTAAATACAAGTCCTTGTTCACACTGGCCACATCTCTCAGGTTGTTGTTGGCATTGCCCCGGAAAGAATTTTTGAAAGCCGAATCCGTAACCTGTAAATATTGTGAACCATTAAGCAATTTGAGCCGATTTGTAGGCTCGGTCATGCCCCGGTAGAGATTTACCGTAAACTTGGTTTTGCCTGCTTTTCCTTTTTTGGTTGTTACCAAAATTACGCCATTGCTGCCTCTGGCACCATATTGGGCCGTAGCGGCTGCATCTTTCAAAATCTCGATACTTTCAATATCGTTCGGATTGATGCTAGCCATGGGGTTGTTTTGGAAACCCACATTGATGCCACCAATACCACCGCCGCCATCACCACCTGCACCACTCACAATGGGTACGCCGTCTACCACATACAATGGTTCGGAAGCTGCAGAAATGGAAGTATTTCCCCGAATCCTCACGTTCACTGCAGAACCGGCAATTCCGCTTGATTGAGTAACCTGCAATCCGGGCGCACGGCCCTGCATGGCTGCATCGAAACTGGGAACAATGGCTTTTTTAATGTCCTCTTCTTTGATGGTGCTCACGTTCGACACTTTGTCAATCTGTCGTTGGGTCACAAAACCCGTTACCACTACTTCGTCAGTACTTTTCACATCTTCGGCCAGGTTTACATTGAAAGTTGTTTTGGTGCCCACCACCAATTCCTGAGGATTGTAGCCTATGTAGCGGATTAACAAAACTCCATCAGGATTGTCCGGAATTTTCATTTTGAACTTACCATCAAAGTCTGTCGTAGTGCCTTTTGAAGTTCCCTTTAGCAGGATGGTTGCACCAAAAACAGGGGTTTTGGTTTCATCCAATATCCGCCCCGATATTTCTCTGTCTTGTGCCAAAGCTGAAACAGAAATCAGCAGGCCAAACAGCATAAGTAAAAGATTTTTCATCGTCGTTTTGGTGTGCATGATTAAAACTGGGCAGAAATTCCAACGTAAAAAGTTCGTTCCTGAGGCAAATCAAATTGGGTGTAACCAATGCCCAGATTTCGGCTGAGCGGTGTGGCCAGATTGGCACTCACTTCCGGATCCCAGCCTTTGAATCCGGTAAATGTCAACAGATTCTGAGCCCCGATATACAACCTGGCCTTGCTGATGTTTGCCCTTTTCAGCCAGGCTCTGTCGAAATTGTAGCCCAAGGTGAAATTGCGAAGCCTGACAAAGTCTGCCTTTTGCAAAAATCTGTCTGTATTCACTTGTGCCAACAGATTCTGATTGGTTGGCTCGAGATAGATTTTAGGCAATTCGCTGGTTCCGGTTTCCCATTCGTCGATGGCTTTTGCTTGATCGGCCCGCATGTTGTTGTTGCCGGTGAAATAGCTTTGTCGACGTTGGCCTACATCGAGCAGGTAGTTGCCACCGCTGAAATACAATAAAAAGTTGAGGTCGAACTGCTTGTAGGTAAAGGTGTTTTCCCAGCCACCAAACCAACGTGCAAAAGGTGACTTGTCGCCAATCATCACCCGGGCACTATCGATTTGACCCAGGCTGGTTGGTCTGAAACGATTTCCGTCAGCATCAAGCAGCAACTCATCGCCAGCTTTCCAACGCCCATCTGCATCGTCAGTTTGGGCTACACCTGCATGTCTGGCTAAATAGTAGGCTCCTACCCGATGGCCTTTGGCTACTTTGCTATCCCAATAACCTGGTGCATTGGCCACGTCAAGGTTGTTGTTTTCCAGCACTTCGTTTTTCAATAGAGTCGTGAAATTCAAACCTGTGCGCCATGAAAATTGCCCATTCGGCGATTGAACAGCCAGGTAACTGAAAGCTGCTTCCAAGCCACTGTTTCTGATTTTACCTCCATTTTGGTAGTAGCTCAACAGATCAGTTCCGGAAGATGGAGGAATGGGCACATCAAGGAGTAAATCCCGGGTGGTGCGGTTGAAATAGGTGAGCAACACATCGAGCTTGTTGTTGAGTAACAACACATCGAGGCCAGCTTCTGCATTCAGAATTCGTTCCGGTTTCAAATCCTTGTTTTCGAGTCGAAATGGGAATCGGCCTGGATAGGCAACAGGATCAGTGTAGGTTTGACCACCCAGCCAATAGCCTTTGCTTTGGAAATTGTCCATGAGCGAATTGGCAGCCATGCCCACCACGGAGCGAAGTTTCAATTGGTTGATAAAGCCCAAAGATTCCAAATTGGCCTTGGGCACCAACCAGGAAGCAGACGCCACAGGCAAAGGCACAAATTCAACATTGTCGCCATAGCGGCTGCTTTGGGCAAAACTGATTCCTGCACCTATGTTAAACTGGTTGTTGATGAGGGCAGAGGTTCTGAGAAAGTGGTTGTAAATGATAAATCCTGATTCCCTGCCCACCGGACGACCCGACTGCCTGGCACCAAAAGAAACCACTTGGCTGTAGTCGGAAGCAAACACTTCAGCCGATACTCCGTTCGACTTTGAAATGAGGCGTTGCACGGTTGATCCTGCCTTCACATCAATGCTCACTATGTCGCTGAGTTTTTTCTCATAGCTCAACATACAGGAATAGTTGAGCGAAAAGTGCAAAACCCGGTTGTCGGAAGCAGAGGAAACCGGAGATAAAGCGGTATCGCCTTGCGCATCGACCAATTCAGCTTGCTGGAAAAAACGGGAACGGTAGTTTCGGCTCAGGTTCGAAAAATAGTTGAAGCCAAAATCGCCCACCACTTTCAGTCCCTTCAGTTTCAAGCCCAAAAAATCTTTGAGGTCATATTCCATGCCCAGGCTAGAAGAATTGGTGAACACCCTTTGCTCGTTGAGTAAATAGCGTTTGTCGCTGATGAGTGCCACGTTTGAACCACCATAAGGATTCACAAAAGGATTTTCAGGATATGGGTTGGTTAAACCATCGCCATTTCTGTACCTGATGGGTGAAATAGGCAGCGATTTGTATTGGGCCACCCCAAAACCACCTGTGGTGTCGGTTCCTGTGAAATTGTAGTTTGACCTGCTGAGGGAGAAATATACTCCCGCTGTGATTTTCAAATACTCAGTGGCATTGATGATGGCTGTGAAGCGGGACGACAATCGCTCAAAATCGTTGCCAACCAACACGCCTTTTTTGTTGAGGTAGCCTGCACCAAAGTTGAAGACAATGTTTTTGTTTCCACCGGAAGCCGAGGCGTTCACTTGTTGAAAACTGCCTGCACGCAGCAACTCATCTACCCAATTGGTGTTGGTAGCTCTGGCCGTAGCGGGATTCAAAAAGTTGTAGCGGGCGTAGGCTGTGTCTTCAGGCAAAGTACGACCTTCGTTGGCCGGGTCTCGGAAAAAGGTGTTTGAAAATGCATTGTTCAATGTGCGGTTAAACTGGGTACCATCCATCATCTTCACCTTGTTGGTTACCGAAGAAACACCCGAACTCACATCCACATTGAAAATGGTCGGACCCACTTTGCCCTTTTTGGTGGTGATTTTTATAACGCCGTTGGCTGCCCTGGCTCCATACATTTGTGCCGACCAGGGATCTTTCAGCACTTCAATGTTTTCGATATCAAGGGGATTGATTTCGAGCAAAGGATTTGTTTGGGCGCCATAGGTTAGGCCAACAGAACCACCTCCATCGCCTTGAGAACCTGTCACAACGGTGACACCATCAACAATATACAAAGGTTCATGGCCTTGATAAGCAGAGCCAATTCCCCGAAGACGCACATTGAAATTTCCCCCTGTGATGCCACTCCCTGTGGTGATGTGCAAGCCGGGAATAAGTCCCTGAAAGTTGCCTTCAATGCCTCCCGGATTAATGAGGGTAGCCGAAGCTGGATTAAATTTATTGGGCGAACCGGCATATTGGTTTCTGGCGTAGTCGCCAAAGCCATCGTTTACCGTTTCGGGCGTAAAATCGAGATATACCTGCAACGGCAACTCGGCTGTTCTGACATTAATTTCCTGAGCTACTTTGTTATCGAAGCTAAAAATCAATGTGCTATCTCCATCTTCGAGTACGATGCTGAAATTTCCTTCTGCATCGGTGAGTTGAGAGCCCGATTTTCCTTTAATGATGATGGGTGCGTTGGCCAAGCCAACTGAGTCAGGACCGGCTGTTACTTTGCCGGTGATGGTAATGTTCGATTCTCGCCCTGTTTCCTGACCAAATGCCATAATAGGCAAAAACAGCAGCAGAAATAAAAGTGGCCGCATGGCTTATTGGTTAATTAATGGATTGATGGATATTTCGGAAGCCGGGATGGGGAACACCAGTTGCTCGCTGTTCCATTCCAGGGTTGGTCGGTTGGTTTCTGCACCGCTGATGGGCAATTTCCGGCTGCGCAGATAATGCAGTCTTTCGCCTTCAAAAGCCAGTTCCCGCTGACGCTCGATGCGCACAATGCGAAGCAATTCAGCTGCATTGCCTTCTCTGGCCATGCGTTTCAGGTAATTGAGGTTTCGTATTCTGGTTCTGGGATTGTTGGGCGCAGGGGTAAAAGTGAGGATATTGGCCCTTCTGAATAGTGCAGCCAATTCAAAAACAGCCCTGTTAAGTTGACCTGTATTGATATAAATTTCGGCACGGGTCAACATCAGCTCCGGCGTTCTGATGACCGGAATGTTGGCATAAAGTCCTGCTGAACCATATTTGTTGCAGTAAAGCTTTTTGTTGGCAGGATCCAGTTGGTTGAGAAACAAAATGTCGGAAGTGATGCGTGCATCTACTGTTTCAAAACCTTCGAACCAAAAATATACCGAATCGGCAATGGCATAGGATGGTTCGTTGTTGCTGTACAGTCCGGCACGGCGTTGGGAAAACAGCGAGGTGATATAGCTCGAGGTGTTGTTTTCACTCACATTCAATACCTGAAACAAGGTTTCGTAATAGGCATTGTCAACAGCAGGAGGGCAATCGCTTTCTTGAGCACAAACCACACCCACTGGTCGGTATCCGCCTACACCGGCAAGCTCAAAAATATTGACATAATTGTTGGCGCAGGTCAAAATATAAGGTGCCGGATAATAGCAATAGCGACCTATTCGTGGATCATCTTCAGTAGTTTGGTTGTCTTCGCTGATTACCTGATTGATGAAATTAAGCGCTTTTTGGTCATCTTCTACATTGCCCCGCTGAAAATATACCCTTGCCAATAAGGCTCTGGCGGCATCGCCACTGGGTCGACCAAAGGGTATAAGTCCTCTGATGGTACCAGCTTCCCGTATGTCTGGCAAGTAGCGTGGCTCGAGCAAAACTGCAGCTTGGTTCAAATCGGAAATAACCTGCTCATATACTTCTTTGATGGTGGATCGGGGCACAAATTCCTTTCCTCTGGTGGGTGTAGTTCTGCGTGGAACGGCCAATTCGTTTTCGGTGGCCAATTCATAAGGCTTGGCAAAGTTTCGCACCAATTCAAAATACATCAAACCACGTACAAAATGTGCCTCGCCCAGGTAGCGGTTTTTAACTTTGTCGAAATCGGCATCGGGAACTGTTTTGCTATTCAGAAATTCAATGATTTCGTTGGCACGATTGATAGCCCTGTAGCTCCACTGCCAGGTTTTGATGATTTCAGAATCACCAGGAGCCAGGTTTCTCCTAAATATGGATGCTTGTTCAAGCCGGGAAGCGGATGGATTGAGCTTAACCTCGTCAGACAAAATAATAGGCCAGATTTTATAGTTCCCGCCCATGGTGTACCTGTTTTGCATGGCGTGCAACATGCTTTGCATGGCACTTTCCAGGTCGTTGTACGATTCTATGGCTCTGTCCTGAGGGATATCAGAACTTGGCAAAATGTCGAGTTTCCTGGAGCAGGTAAACGACACCATTGCCAATATAAAACAACCCAACCTAAATAGGTTCGGCGTTAGGCCAGGCTTCATCATTTTTAGTGTATATGGAAAATTGAGCGGCAAAAAAACGAAAATAAACTTAGAAAGCGGCTCAAAATAATATTTTGCAATTCAGGATTTTTGCGGAAGGAAATTGGGAGAGAGGGAGGTGAAAGGTGGTAAGGTTAAAGGTCTTCGTGAAAAAAGTTGTAAACAATCTTTGTTTTTCTCTTATCAAATAAAGGTTATTAGTATCTAAAAGTGCCTAATTCCATACTTTTGTTTTTGATAAAACTGGATGGGAGGTTAATGTGCATCAAATAATTTTACACACTTTTATACCTATTTCTCTAAGAAATATTCAATCGATTCAACGGTTACCACCGCAGAAAAACTATCTTTGAAGTTTTTCTTCATGAACTGACGGAAAATTTCCTGTTCGATATGCTGATAGTCTATTTGTTGATTAATTAGGCACAGCACTCCATTCATGCTGTGATTTTTAAATACCAACTTTGGCATTGAAATTTTTCATCATCTAAAAACAACAGTTTTGATCGCAATCAACAGGTCTATCAAATGAATATAGGTATAAAAATCTTTTTATCAGCAACTTATCAAACAAAAATTCTTGTTGGATGTATGCTGTTTCTTTATTCGACTACGATTGCTCAAACATTCACTCCAGAAGACACCCTTAAAGGAAGTTTAACCTCCGCACGCCTTTGCTTTGATGTTACATCCTATCATTTGCATGTTAAAGTCGATCCTGAGTTGCGTTTGGTACAGGGTAGCAACCGCATCAGTTTTAAAGTCCTGGAAACCACCCGGCAAATTCAGCTTGATTTGTTTGAAAACATGGAAATAGACTCAGTAATGGGTTGGGGACAGCAGCTTTCTTTCCGCAGGCGGTTTGGTACTTTTTGGGTCAGCACACCAAAAGAGTTGCAGCCTGGTAGTGAGGTTCAGCAAATAGAAATTTTCTACAAAGGCCAACCGCTTGCTGCCAAAAATGCTCCCTGGGAAGGTGGCTTCGTGTGGCAAAAAGACAACAATGGTTTTGATTGGGTGGGTGTGGCCTGCCAAGGCGAGGGTGCCAGTTTATGGTACCCCTGCAAAGATCACGTAAGCGATGAGCCCGACAGTGTTCAGGTTTCGCTTACTGTACCCAAAAACTACACTGGCGTTTCAAATGGAAAATTGGCGGGAACCACATTTGGCAAAGATTGGGACACTTTTTTGTGGAAAGTGACGTACCCCATCAATCCTTACAACGTTACCATTAATGTAGCAAAATACGCCTATTTCAACGATGAATATGTGGCAGCAGATGGCACTATCCTGCCACTTCATTACTACGTTTTGCCTTACAATATTGAGGAGGCTAAAAAACACTTTGAGCAAGTGAAAGGCATGTTGAAAGTATATGAAGAGCTTTTTGGCAAATACCCCTTTTGGCGTGATGGCTACAAACTGGTTGAAAGCCACTACTGGGGCATGGAACACCAGAGTTGCGTGGCCTATGGCAACAAGTACCGGAACAACGAATTTGGCTTCGACTTCATCATTATCCATGAAAGTGGGCACGAATACTGGGGTAATCAAGTGAGCATGAACGACAGGGCGCACATGTGGATTCATGAGTCGTTTTGCACCTATACAGAAGCTTTATTTGTCGAAAAAACCCAAGGAAAAGACGCCATGTTGCGCTATCTCGACAAGCAGAAAAAGCTGATTAAAAACAAAAGTCCCTTGCTAGGCGATCGTGGCATTGCCTACAACTATTGGCAAGATAGCGACATCTATTATAGGGGAACCTGGATGTTGCATACCCTTCGCAATATGCTCAACGACGACGATCGCTGGTTTGCCATGCTCAAAGCCCTACCCACACAATTTGCCCACAAAACCACCGATTCTGAAGCCGTGGTTGATTTTATGTGCAACCAACTTGGCAAACCCTGGCAGTCGTTCATCTTTGCTTACCTCACCGACAAAAACCCACCGCTGCTCGACATGAAGCCGATGGGCAAGGACTCTTTAGCTATTCGCTGGAATAACCCTGCATTACAAGCGGGCTACCCAATCATATTCAAAAACAAAGCCGGCGAATTGAAACGCTTGGAAGTGAAACACGACTGGCAAACTTTTTACCTGCCCAAAACCTGGAAGCTGGCGGGGGAACTGATGTATGTGCGAGAAAAGTAAAGTTAGTAGTGCTCTCGTAGGTAGCAAATTCGTTTGGCAAAGCGTAGATTAAGGATGAGGATGCTACCATAAATCCCCAAAAAGCTCAGGAGTTGCTTTAGGGTAAAATTCCATTTCAAAATAGACATGAGTAGCTGGTTTAAGCCATATTGCTTGATGATCATAATTGCCGTATTATTTGCCCCTGTATTTGAATAATATTCGGTTGTTGTAAAAATTATAAGCATGGATAGGTAAAAATACATGGCATTTTTATTGCCGATAAATAAAAATATGAGGGTTGTTATGTATACGAACAAAAAGTAATAAGCAACTCCAACCAAGTAACTATGCACCCATTTTAAATCTATTTGCTTAAGGTCTAATTTTAAAATTAATATCACAGATAAAAAAGACAGAGACGTATAAATTAACATTTTTACTAAATGGAGGAGGACTAATCGAATAAACTCAAGGTGAATTTGCGAATTTGATTTACCAAGTATATATAGGATATTAAAATATCCTCCTGAAACTTTAATTCCAATCTCATTTATAATAATCAAGCCATAAATGGAGTAAAATGTAAAGGATAGTTCAGGTATTATTCCAATTGCTTGAGAACCTAAAGCATAGAATGAAATTATTGATAATAAAAATGTTATTAATATAAATAAAAATACTTTATTTAATTTTTTTAAAAGATGTTTTTGAAATAATATTTTCATGAATTGTAAATAATGAGTATTACATTAAATATAAAAATAAATATTCGCATTTAATATTCCATTAATTTTAATTTTGTTCTCTTATATAGCAAATTCTTTTTGAAAATTCGACGTTTAAAATAAATATTCCACAATAAATTATAATAAAAATAGTAAGTTGGATGAGATTACATGTTCTGCTTAATACTGCGTTGAGTATTTGTGTAATTCCATATTGTTTTACGAATTGAACAACATTTTCGCTACCTGTATTTATTAAGTAAAAATCTGTAGAAATTAGAATTATAACTGTAGCGATGTAAAAATACATGGCATTTTTATTTCCTAAAAATAAAAAAACTGGGGTTGTTAAGTAGAAAATTAATAAATAAAGTAAAATGCTTTTTAAAAATGACTTTAATAACTTTAAATCAATTTCTACTGTTGATAATTCGAATATAATGCTTAAAATTGTGAGAATAATTAAGGTATATATTATCATCCTAATGGTATAAGGTATCATTGATCTTAGAAATTCAAGCTGAATCTGCAAAGGTGATTTCCCTAGTAAGAAATGGGTATTGAATAACCCGACAGAAATTTTATAACCAATGCTGCTCATCAAGAATATACCATATATTAAATATAAAATAAACGATATTCCCCCAATTAATTTCGTTGGTTCTTCCTTTATTGGCAGAAACATTAAATATCCTAACCAAAAAGAAATTAAAATGTACAAAGCATCTTTAAAATATTGTTTTACAAACATATAATTTTTAGATTTTCAACTTCTTTTTGAAATAAATTTACTAAGTATTGATCGTGGGAAATCAAAATGACTGTTTTTCCCTCATTGTTTTCTTTGATACAAAAACCAGCATATTGTTTTACTGACTCTACATCAAGGTTAGTATCTGGTTCATCGTGAAAAATTACCTCATATTCAAACGAGAGATTAGCCACAATTTGCCATTTGCGAACATTGCCAGAACTCAGTTTGTAGATTGGCTTTCGTTTGTATTTTTCAATATCAAAGGCATCTGCGAGTTCTTTTACTGCCGGGCTTAACTGGTATTTTTTAGCAGATTTTACCACCCTCAAATAATCTGCAAAACTTTCATTGGTGTCGAACAATAAACGGGATTGCAGCAGCGAACTTCGCCTTCGGAACGCTAAATCGGTTTCATTATTAAACCAGGATACTGTGCCGCTTGTAGGTTGCTCATAACCCACGGCCATGTTGAACAAGGTAGATTTGCCCGAGCCGTTTTTGCCTTTAATAAATACGAAATCCCCTTTTGAGATTGCTAAATTAAAATGGTCAAACACAACTGTTTGACCAAATTTTTTAGAGACATCATGGAAATCAAGAACTTGAGTCATTTAACTTTAGAAAATATTTCGAATAAAAGTGTATGCGCCTACAACCACACCTCTCACGCATAGACCTGCGCAAGTAATATAACTTATTGCAATGTTTGCATAACAAACGGCTATACCGGGACTACCACTTTGATTATGCGTACATTCTCTGAATTGTGAATTAGCTCTTTCAATACAGTCACTAAATTCTGCTCCACAGTCTTTAATTTCTTGTGGGTTAGTTTCAAAGATATTCCTAATATCTCCATGAGAAAAGGTATTTGCAATTTCGTTCCCTACCACCTTAACAAACTTTTCATCTGCGAAAAAGTAGTAAATTTCTGCAGTAGCCGTTCCATTTACAAAGAGCGAAGCAATGTCTTCCGGTAATTCAGTCCCATTTTCATTGAGCTCCAAATTTATTGTTTGTTTGTATATTTTAGTATAATTTAAAGGGGCTTGATTTTGAAGCCATTCTGGAACAATGAATTCAGTTCCATTCAATGGAACATCAGCTGATGTAACTTGGCTGATTGAACTTTGAGCTTGTGAAAAGAAATTTAAGAGGAACAAAAGTGCAAAGAGTGTAAATTTTTTCATGGCTTTTTTTTGCAAATGGGGCAAATTAAAATTTGAACAAAAAACCAAAAGTCGATATTTTTGACCCAAAAAATTGGATATGAAAACAAAAATAGGAGATAAGCTACTCGGAATTAGAGAGAATCGTAGGTTAAGCCAGGTAGAAATGGCTGAGTTATTAGATATTCCCTCAACAACTTACGCCAGGTATGAAAGAAACGAAAGCAACATTGATTTCGAAAGGATCGTTCACTTTGCAAATAAACTTAATGTGCCCGTACAAGAGTTATATCCTGAAACCATGTCAATAACTAATAATAACAATAATTCTGGTCAAGGTGGCGGGGTTATTTTTGGTAATCAATATTTTTATTTCTCGGAAAATGAAACGATACAAGCTTTAAAAAAAGAAATTGAAGAATTGAAAAAGAAGCTGAATGACCAGTCTAACAATCTGAATAACAATTGATTAATTGAAATTTTTGTGATAATTCATGAAGGATATATCAGGCAATTAATCGAGTAATTTTCTACCTGCCCAAAACCTGGAAGCTGGCGGGGGAACTGATGTATGTGATGGACAAGTGAAAATGACCCAACAACATATATTCAATCAATTTAACAGTATGCAAACCTAGATAACTTCGAAAGGCATCTGACAAGTACCCACCTTTTTTCAAACATTCCCCCGCTGTTAGCGTCTAATCATGCAATTTTGCAAGTCAATCCCGACGCATGGAAACCACCGCAGCACCCAAAGACATTACAGGCCACGACTACATCGAAGTATTTGGTGCCAGAGAACACAACCTCAAAAACATTGACCTGAAAATTCCCCGAAATGCCCTGGTGGTTTTTACAGGCATCAGCGGAAGTGGCAAATCGTCGATGGCGTTCGATACCATTTATGCAGAAGGTCAACGCCGCTACATGGAAAGCTTTTCGGCCTATGCCCGCTCGTTCATAGGCGATATGGAGCGGCCCGATGTGGACAAAATTAACGGCTTGAGTCCGGTGATTTCCATAGAACAAAAAACCACAAGCCGCAACCCTCGCTCTACGGTGGGCACCACTACCGAGATTTACGATTTCATGCGCTTGCTCTATGCTCGTGCTGGCGATGCGTTTTCATATATATCTGGCGAACGGATGGTGAAACAAAGCGAGGACCAGATTCTCGATACCATCATCAAAACCTACGAAGGCAGAAAAATTTACCTCTTGGCCCCCATTGTGAAAGGCAGAAAAGGCCACTATAGGGAAGAATTTGCACATTATCAAAAACTGGGATTCACCAAGGTTCGGCTCGACGGGGAGCTGAAAGACATTGTGCCCAAAATGCAAACCGATCGCTACAAAACCCACGACATTGACGTGGTGATTGATCGGCTGGAAGTGAAAGAACACGACCGCTTGCGCATTGCCCAAAGCATTTCGCTGGCCATGAAAATTGGAAAAGGTGTGGTGAGTTTGCTCGATGAAAAAGAAAAACTGGTTCATTTTTCAAAGTATTTGATGGACCCCACTTCCGGCATTTCTTACGATGAACCTGCCCCAAACATGTTTTCTTTCAACTCTCCCTACGGCGCTTGCCCGCAGTGCAACGGCCTGGGCGTAATTCAGGAAATATCGGAAGAAGCCGTGATTCCCGATAAAAAGCTGAGCATCAGTCAGGGTGCCATTGCGCCTTTAGGCACCTACAGGGATGTGTGGATTTTTCACAAACTCGATGCCTTGCTCAAAAGTCTGGGTCACAATATTTCTACTCCGATAAAAGACATGCCCGAAGAAGTGCTCAAAGCAATCTTCTATGGCAGCGACGAACTGATGGAGGTGCAGAGCGACAAGTACAAAAAGAGTTATGTAGTTCAATTTGAAGGAATTATAAACTTTTTGGAACGTTGGCAGGAATTGGGCAGCGACAAAACCCAGGATTGGATTGGCGAATATACCTCCCAGAAAATTTGCCCCGAATGCCAAGGCATGCGCCTGAAAAAAGAAAGCCTGCACTTTAAACTCGATGGCAAAAACATTTCTGAACTGGCCAAAATGGACATTGCCAAACTCAGCCTTTGGTTCGAAGGTTTGGAAGACCGACTCAGCGACCGACAAAAAATCATTGCCACCGAGGTGATGAAAGAAGTGCGCAAACGCATGGGATTTCTCACCAGCATTGGCCTCGGTTATTTGAGTCTCGATCGCCCTATGCAAACCCTGAGTGGAGGTGAAGCACAGCGGATCAGGTTGGCTACCCAGATAGGCTCGCAACTGGTGAATGTGCTCTACATTCTCGATGAGCCCAGCATCGGCCTGCACCAGCGTGACAATGTGAAGCTGATTCACGCACTCAAAAACCTGAGAAACAACGGCAATTCGGTGATTGTAGTGGAGCACGACCGGGACATGATGCTCGAAGCCGATTATGTGGTGGATATAGGTCCGGGTGCCGGCAGACACGGTGGTACGGTGGTAGCGCAAGGACATCCCAGCGATATTTTAAAATCGGGCAGCCTCACGGCCAGCTATTTGAATGGCTTTTCTGCCATCAGTGTGCCGGACAAACGACGGGCAGGCAATGGCAAAAAGTTGGTGCTGAAAGGTGCCAAGGGCAACAACCTGAAAAATGTGACACTCGAACTGCCGATGGGTCAGCTGGTGTGTGTAACGGGTGTGTCGGGTAGCGGCAAATCGACTTTGATTCACGATACTTTGGTGCCCATTTTGTTTCGGCATTGCTACAAATCGAAAAGAGAACCGTTGGCCTTTGATAAAATTTCGGGCCTCGAAGCGGTGGACAAAGTGATTGAAGTAGACCAAAGCCCCATCGGACGGACGCCACGGAGCAATCCTGCTACTTACACCGGTGTTTTTTCTGACATCAGAACTTTGTTTACCCAACTGCCGGAAGCCAAAATCAGGGGCTACAAACCGGGGCGCTTTAGTTTCAACGTGAAAGGTGGGCGCTGCGAAACCTGCGAAGGCGGGGGCAGAAAAGTAGTGGAAATGGAGTTTTTGCCCGACGTAACCGTGGAGTGTGAAACCTGCAAAGGCAAACGTTACAACCGGGAAACCCTGGAAGTACGCTTCAAAGGCAAATCGATAGCCGATGTGCTGGACATGACGGTGGAACAAGCCGTGGAATTTTTTGCCAGTCAGCCTTCCATTGTGCGCAAAATACAGACCCTGAACGAAGTGGGGCTTGGCTACATCAGTCTGGGGCAACATGCTACCACGCTTTCAGGCGGAGAGGCGCAGCGGGTGAAGCTGGCCACTGAGCTGAGCAAAAGAGACACCGGCAAAACCATCTACATTCTCGATGAACCGACCACAGGCCTGCACTTTTCAGATATTCAGCATTTGCTCGACGTGGTGAATCGCCTGGTGGACAAAGGCAACACGGTAATCATCATTGAGCACAACATGGACGTGATCAAAGTGGCAGACCATGTGATAGACATTGGCCCCGACGGTGGCATAGACGGTGGCGAAATTCTGGTGACCGGCTCACCCGAAAAAGTAGCGAAGTTTAAGGGTGGATTTACAGCGTCATTTTTGAGGGAGGAGTTGGGAGGTTAGGAACAGAATGGAGGCAGCTGAAAGGTCTTTATTGTTTGAAAGCTGGGAGAGCCATAAGACTTGCCGTTGCAATTGGCCTCTCTTGTCCGCAACTGTTGCAAACGGGTGCGAGTGGGGACCATCCTTAAAAATATGACCCATAAAAAACCCACCTCGAAAGAAAGTGGGTTCTTTATATCACTACAAGAGATGTGGTGGTTGTGCCAATTTTAAGACTGTTGAACACTCCAAACAATTTGGTGTATTTTGCATTAACAATGAAAACCATCAGCGCTCCTGCAACAAGTGCTGCTGAGGAACGGTTTGATCATGTAATTGCCACAATAAGAAAAGACCAACTGCTGCCGACCACCAAAACAGGCGACTCAGACAAGGCACTATTTTACCAAACACTCATGGAGGGAAACGTCAGCGAGGCGGCTTCCCTGGCCTGAATTATGGCTCTTGAAATCATTGTTCCTCAGATCATTTGCCAGTTTATTGGATACCTTCAGGGTAAATTGCCACTTAAACTCGCTGTTGATTACAATGATTCGAAGGTGCTTTTCTGGGCAGTAATTAAGGACGGGGAAGAGGTAATGGAAGATATTTTAATTCACTGCGAAGCCAAGGTGAATGCTTAGTTTTTTGACTTGGGCTTTTGCGTGAGTTCTACAATCCTGTAAGAATCAGATAATGTTAAAGTTCCACCACAGTACAAGACAATTATTGCATAGAATTTAGACAGTTGTGCCCCTAAAAGAAGACCACCTAAATCAGGCCATTAGCAATCTGGATTTTTTGGTTCAAAATACAAATAGAGTTACCCTCTTATAGCGCTTGATTGCATTGGGCTTAGTAAAAACGATTTGTTTGTAATAAATTAATTGTCGCTTGCTCTAACCAACGACGATAGGAAGCAGGATTGGTGATTGCTGAATTTAGCCTATACAAAAAAGCCGACCTCATAGAAGTCGGCTTTTTGTCTTTACCTAATATGTGTTTGTTTCTGAAATGATATTATCCTGCCAGAGCTTCTGCGCCCCCGACAATTTCCAGAATTTCTTTCGTAATCGCTGCCTGACGGGTTCGGTTGTAGGTCAGCTTTAGTTCCTTGAGCAATTCGCCAGCGTTGTCTGTTGCTTTGTCCATAGCCGTCATTCGGGCTCCGTGTTCCGAAGCGAATGAGTCAAGCAAAGCTTTGTAAAAAGTAATTTTCAACGACTTTGGAATCAAATCGCTGATGATAGCTGCAGCGGAAGGCTCGAACAGGTAGTTGATATTGGTTTTTGAAGCTTTTGTAGCAACCGGTATATGTTGCAAGGGCAACAGCGTTTCGGCCTTCAAAATTTGTGTAGCTGTATTTTTGAACTCATTGAAAACGATCTCCACTTTGTCGTAAGTGCCATCTACAAAACCATTCATGGCAAATTCAGCAGCCTCGCTCACAGCGGTAAAATTGAGGGTGCTAAACATGGTAGAATAGTTGCCAACTACTTTGTAGCCACGTTTTGTAAAATACTCAAAGCCTTTTTTCCCAATGCAAAGGAAGGTTATGTTTCCTTTGGCCAGTTGGCTTTTGTATTTGTTTTGAACCAACGCCAAAGTAGCCTTAATCACATTGCTGTTGAATGCTCCGCAAAGACCTCTGTCTGACGTGATAACCACCAACAAAATTTTGTTGTCGACCCTGTCGAGTAAATAGGGGCTATCCAGGTCGTTGTCGTTGGCTTGCTTCAGGTTGTCGAGTATGCCAGCCAGTTTTTGAGAGTATGGCCTTAGTTGGGTTATACCTTCCTGCGCTTTTCTCAACTTGGCAGCCGCCACCATTTTCATGGCTTTGGTAATCTGCTGTGTAGAAGCCACAGATGCAATTCTAACCCTTACTTCTTTTAAACTCGCCATGTATCAGAACTTTGTGATTGATTATGCAAATTGAGCAACCAGGTCTTTGGCAACAGCCTTCAGCACGTTTGTTTGTTCCGGATCTATTTTGCCAGAACGAAGTGATTCAAGTGTGGTTTTATGACCTGCTTTGAGGGTATCGAAATATAGTTTTTCAAACTCCTTCACCTTGTTCACAGGCACTTTATCAATCAAACCATTGGTAGACAAATAAATGATAGCCACCTGAAGTTCAACTGGAACCGGGCTGTATTGTGCTTGTTTCAGCACTTCTTGATTTCGCTTTCCACGCTCAATGATGAGTTTGGTGGTAGCATCCAGGTCAGATCCGAATTTCGCAAAGGCCTCCAATTCACGGTATTGCGCCTGATCCAACTTCAAAGTACCAGCTACTTTTTTCATCGACTTGATCTGGGCATTTCCACCCACTCGTGATACCGAAATACCTACGTTGATGGCAGGTCTGATACCTGAGTTGAACAAGTTAGACTCCAAAAATATCTGCCCGTCGGTAATCGAGATTACGTTTGTCGGTATGTAAGCCGACACGTCACCTGCCTGCGTTTCGATAATGGGAAGAGCTGTGAGCGATCCGCCGCCTTTCACTTTGCCTTTCAAAGAATCTGGCAAATCGTTCATGGCTCTGGCTATGTCGTCGTTGGCATTGATTTTGGCTGCCCGTTCCAGCAAGCGGCTGTGCAAGTAGAAAACGTCGCCGGGATATGCTTCACGTCCGGGTGGGCGACGAAGCAACAAAGAAACTTCCCGGTAAGCCACAGCTTGTTTCGACAAATCGTCATACACCACCAGGGCAGGACGACCAGTATCACGGAAAAATTCGCCGATGGCGGCACCCGTAAATGGTGCAAAAAATTGCATAGGAGCAGGGTCTGCGGCAGAAGCTGCTACAATGGTGGTGAAAGGCATGGCACCGTTTTGCTCCAAAGCCATAACTACCTGAGCTACTGTACTTGCTTTTTGGCCAATGGCAACATAAATGCAATATACAGGCTCTCCTTTTTCGTAAAATTCTTTTTGGTTGATGATGGTGTCAATGGCCACAGCTGTTTTACCAGTCTGGCGATCACCAATGATCAACTCACGTTGGCCACGACCAATTGGGATCATGGCATCAATAGGTTTAATGCCTGTTTGCAGCGGCTCGTTCACCGGCTGGCGATAGATTACACCTGGGGCTTTTCGCTCCAAAGGCATATCAAATAGATCGCCACCAATTGGTCCTTTGCCGTCTATAGGATTTCCAAGTGCATCAACCACACGGCCACACATTTGGTCTCCTACTTTGATGGAGGCAATTTTTCCAGTTCTTTTTACTGTATCGCCTTCTTTAATGTTGGCAGAATCGCCAAACAAAACCGAACCTACGTTATCTTCTTCCAGGTTCAACACGAGGCCCAGGGTTCCGTTCTGAAACTCCAGCAACTCGCCGGCTTTGGCTTTGGTAAGGCCATAAATACGTGCAACACCGTCGCCTACCTGAAGCACGGAGCCTGTTTCTTCTAATTGGGCTTCTGTTTTGGCATTCGAGAGTTGTTCTCTCAATATGGCTGAAACCTCATCCGGTCTAACGTTTATCATATCTCCAGTGCGTTTGAATTAAATTTTGGAAGTGTAAGTTGAGTCTGACAATGTGGTCTTCACGGTGTTCAATTTCGATTTTACAGATTCGTCGAATTGCAAATCACCAATGCGAAGTATGTAGCCCCCAATAAGGGCAGGATTTACTTTTTCTTTTAACAAAGGCTTTTTGCCTGTTTTCTTTTGCACCATTTCGGTGAAAGATGCCCTCAATTTTTCTGACAGCGGAACAGGCGTTGTGATCACAGCATCAATAAACCCTTTTTCGAAATGATACTGATCGATGAACGAAAGCGCAATGCCTTCCAGTTGATTTTCCCTGTGTTTTCTGAGAATGATTTCAAAAAACGACCAGGTCAATTTATTGAATTTTGAAGCAAACAGCTGGTCGAGCACATTTTGCTTTTTGTACGTGAGAATAACCGGGCTTTTTAGCAACTGACGCAGGTTGTAGTTTTCCGACAAAATGCGGCTAAAATCCTTCAAATCCTGATACACCTGATCAACCACATTTTGCTGGGTAGCAAGGTCGAGTACTGCTTTGGCGTACCGGTGGGCTACTTTGGTTTCAATCATTAGTTCAGTATATTTTTCTGAGCTAAGTAGTCTTCAATTAATTTCTGCTGCGAAGCGTCGTTGTTCAATTTTTGTTGAATGACTCGTTCAGCAATTTCTACTGACAGGCTGGTAACCATGTTTTTGATTTCAGCAATGGCTGCCTTTTTGTTCAGTTCAATTTCGTTTCGGGCATTGTCCAGCATTTTGGCACCTTCGCTTGCAGCCTTGTTTTTGGCTTCAGCTATCATGTCGTCGCCTGCCTTTTTGGCATCACGCAACATGGTGTCTCTAACTTTTCGGGCTTCAGCCAGCAGGTTTTCATTTTCAGCTTTCAAAGCAGCCATTTCGGCTTTTGTTTTTTCTGCCGTGTCTATGGCTTCCTGAATGGACGTTTCACGCTCATTCAGTGATGAAAGTATGGGTTTCCAGGCAAGTTTTGCCAACAAGAATACCAAACCAAGGAAAATGATGGTTTGCCAGAAAATGAGGCCTAAGCCAGGGGTCAACAATTCCATAATTTTTTTTCTCTTATGTTGTTTGCTCGATGAATGAAAAAACTGCCCCATAACCAAGCGTCAGGGGCAGTTTTAGTACTACATTTTGGTCCAGATAAGCAAGCAGATAACAAGGGCGAACAGGGCCGCTACCTCAATAAGAGCAGCGATGATCAACATAGCACCCTGGATTTTGCCTGAAGCTTCCGGCTGACGAGCCATACCTTCCATAGCAGAACCACCAATCCGTCCGATACCAATTCCAGCGCCAATCGCAGCCAGACCAGCACCGATTCCGGCACCCATTACAGCAAGACTTACGTCCATCAAAAGAGCTAATAACATGTTAGTTATAATAAAAGTGAAACAAAAAAAGCCAAATTAATGATCGTCGTGATGTTCGGCCGTAGCCATGCCAATGTACACCGAAGTAAACAAGGTGAATACATAAGCTTGAATACCAGCTACCAACAATTCGATCAGATAAATGAACAACACAACCAGGCTGCTAAACGTGCCCACCACATAGCTGTGAAATACAAATGCCAAACAGATTAAGCTCAACAACACGATGTGCCCGGCGGTGATGGCCACAAACAATCGAACGGTAAGCGAAATAGGTTTAGTGAAAATGCCGATGATTTCCACGGGTAAAATTACTGCCCTAAGCGGAAGTGGAACATCCGGAGTCCAAAATATGTGCGACCAGTAAGCTCCGTTGCCACTCACATTGGTGATAATAAAAGTGAAAACAGCCAGTGTAAGCGTAACAGCAATATTGCCCGTTAAATTTCCCGCTCCCGGCAAAAGACCAAGTAAATTACCGAAGAGAATAAAGAAAAATAAGGTGAGCAGGTAAGGCAAAAATTTGTCGGTTTTGTGGCCCAGGTTTGGCTTCACAATTTCGTCACGAACAAATAGTATGATGGGTTCTATAAAGGATTGAATTCCTTTTGGGGCTTTTCCTTTATTTTTCTTGTATCCTGCTGCTACAGAAAGCATGACAGCCACCAACAAAAAGGCAGTCAGAAATAACATCATCACATTTTTGGTAATGCTGATGTCATAAAAACTACGCCCATCGGTAGCAATCAGGTGTCCTTTTTCGTCGAGCGTATATCCGTTGTAAATTGCCGATGTGTGTGCATCGGCTTCATTATGAAACACGTGAGAAGAAAATGTTTCAAGGCCCCGATCGGAGGAATAAAGAATAACCGGAAGATAAAGCGTGATGTGCTGTCCGGAAGGTGTGGTAGCAAAATGCCACTCATGTGCATCGCTAATGTGGTGAAAAATTAAATCGGCAGGATTAAATTTCTCTTCTTCGTGTGGTTCAGAACTGGCAAAAACCGCTGAAAATGCGAAAAACAAAGCCGCAGTCAACAACAGGCGTTTTTTTCTTAAATTGCTCAAGGACAGGCAACTATCGCTCATTTTTTGGATTAAAAAACGGTTAACTCTTCAAATCGGGTCGCAAGGTATCCAAAATTGATTTAATATCCACTATCGTAAACACAACATAAAAAAACATAAACCAGACTGCGAGGTGAAGAGGTTGGGGATATTTTTTGAACAATAGCAAAATGGCCAAACCTATCAGCAATAGCACAATCCTCAGTACCTGGTTGCCAAATTGAATCAAAAACCTGCTGTCAGGAAGTTGTTTGGCAAGTCGCTCTACAAATAACTGACAAACCACAAAAACGGCGGCCACCAGAAAAAGGGCTGTTTTGTAGGCTTCAAATGTAAACCAGGACAGATTGGCAAATCGTAGCAAATATCCTGTTGCCAAAAATATAATAGCCGTTTGGCCAAACCTGATCAATATTCTCTTTAACATCAATATTGAAGGGGATCAATATGCTTGAAATGCCCGTTCATGCGGATGATTTGCTTGGAGTGCTCAATATTTTTCATCAAAGGAAGTGTTCGTTCCATATGCGCTGTTAAAAAGGCTTGCCGTTCCGCCTCTTTTTTCATGCCCAACAAGGCTATTTTCTGGTCGGATGACAGGCCTACTTTGTGCGCAATTTCAAAAGAGGCATAGGGGATATTTTCAAAATGAATGTCAAGCCTTTCTTCAATGGTTTCGAAAAAATCAACCACCAATTGCCACAGTTCAGGATTGATAATATACTCGCCTTCATTGTCTTTTTGCAACACCTTCGTCTGGGCATGCGCATATAATTTTCCGGGAGCAGGGTTTTTGAATTGCAACACGTCGAACACCTCGCTTCCCATGGTTTTTATGTCCATCCGGCCATCTTCATATTGCCTAGCCACCGAGGCGATGTGCACAAGAGTTCCAATAGCACTCAGTTTATTTTTGAAAAAAGGAATGATGCCAAAGGGTTGGCTTTTTTCAAGCGATTCGTTGACTAACTGAATGTATCGGGGTTCGAAAATATGGAGGTTCAGCTTTTCGCCTGGGAAAACCACCAGATTGAGCGGAAACATGGGAAAAAACTGAGCCATCGATTACGTTATTCTATTTGCAATGCAAGCAAAAAAATACAGGATTAAAAAGTATTCTAAAATTTAGAAGTAAAGGAACTTGGCTCAGCATGAAATTAGCTGCACAGGATTGTGTTATGGTACCTATTACTTATATGTAGGTTAAGCTACATCATACGAATTAACTCCAAAACTGGCGCTTGAATCCTGTTGAAAAAACCAAGTCGTTGTTTTTCGGCAAAACCAGAAATCATGTTCGACTGGCGCATAAGTCCTTGCAGAAATTGCTCTGTTTCAATACAAAATTTTTCATTGGCTGTGAGCATGGTATTGAAAGTTTGATGCCGGACATAGGCCATTTTTTTCCCATCTACGTCTGCCAATACACAGTTGTTCCCAATAGAAATATCGGACTCAAAAAGCTGATAGCCAAATTGATTTCCCTCGTCTTTATAGCTTCTGCCAGCCCAAAGCTTGACCAACTTCAACAGCTCAAGGTATTGCTCTGCCACCAATTTGCCCAAGCTCGGGTGTTCAAATAAGCCTGCATCCAGGTAGTATTTGATTTGCCGTACTGTGGTTATTACCGACTCTTCGGTCCAGATTTCTACAGACGACACTTGCCGATAATATTGGCCAAGTTCCAAAGCACAATGTAAAACATCAGGGTTAACCCGCTCAGGATGAAAAGGAATATCTTTGAGCTCAGGCAATTGCATCACCGCTTGCTGCCAGTAGTAGAGTTTAAACGCTGCATGCTCAGGTTGTTGAAAATGTAGGAAAACCGGCACATCGGCAGCTCCATAGAATACTTTTGAGCCAGGTATGGCCACAATGCCTTTGAGCTGCTCTTTTAAAGTGTGAATGTAATCGTAAAAATCTTCGGCAGTGGTGAGGTTTTTGAATTGAAAGCTAACCGATTGCGCCTTTAGGCCAAAAAGTTCATCCAGCGAAAAAGAAAACCTTTTGGCAAGTTTTGCCAGTTCAGGCCATGATAGTGGTTTTTCGGCACGCAGTCTTCTATAGGCACTGTCCTGACCAATGCCCAATGCGTCGGCTACTTCGTCCACCAATGCTTCATGGGGCCTCAGCTGTGCTTTAAGCAGCGAAAAAAGTTGTTTTTGATCCGAGACCCACTTTTCTTCTTCCATTTTTTTCAGGCATTTAGTGTTATTCGTTCTTCATTTTTGGCAATATCTGCAATTTATTTTCTGGTTGAATACGCCTTTTGCAAAAATTGCAAATTTCGGATAAATCAATTCAGTGATTAAGGCAACCCATACCAAATAGTCGTCTTCATGCCTGCAAGTCCGTAATGCAAGGCCAGGCGAGCCATTCACTTTTGTGCCCAACAAAACCAATTATTGTCATGAAAAAGCAAATGCTGATTTTCGCTATCCTTTTAGGATTTCATTCTCTTTGGGCACAACAAGCCAAACAAAAAATTGCCGTTATAAGCATAGAAAGAGTAAATGCTACAGGCTCTTCCCATGCAGAAAATCTGGCCAGCATGGTGGCCATGGAGCTGGAAAAAATCGAAAGTTTTGAAGTCCTTGACAAATATGACATTCGCTCCAATCTCAAAAGGCTGAATATCAATCCAGAAGATTGCTATGGTAAAACATGTTTATTACAAGTAGGCAAAGCCATTGGGGCAAACAAAATGCTGGGAGGTTCGGTGGAAACATTTCCCAAGAAAATGGTGGTGAATCTTCGCTTGATTGACGTTGAAGGTGGCATTCTCGAAAAGCAACAAGTAAGAGAATTCAATGTGGTGCCTTTAGAAATCAATTCCATGATTGAGATCAGTTTAAAATCCATGTTTGGCCTGAAAATAGACTCACTGCTCAACAAACGACTTACACAAAATGAGGGCTTCGACAATGCTATCACCATGCCCCATGTGCAGCGATTGAAAGCAGAAGGCCCACGTGTGGGAGTAGCTTTCTTAACCGGGCAAACGGCGAGCATCATGGCCCGAAAAGCCAACGAAGGTGGCTTCGATGTCCAGCCTTACTTGTTTCAGTTTGGCTATCAGTTTGAAACCGAGTACCTGAACGCAGGACGATATCAGGCTTTGTTTGAGTTTATACCCATGATTAGTGGTTTGGACAAGGGGTTGTTTTTGCCAAGCGTAACGGTGATTAATGGACTTAGAAACAACATCAACGGGTGGGAAGTAGGCATTGGCCCCATTTTCAGGATCACTACTGAAGCAAATGGCCAATGGGTGGATGGGCAATTTCTCCTCGATCAAAATGTGGTGGACGTGCCTTTTGAAAAAAGATTAGACAGCAGAGGAAATCCAACTTTAACTTCCGGAGTGGTAATAGCAGCTGGTAAAACACTGAGATCAGGCAAACTCAACCTCCCGATAAATGCTTACATGATTCCCGGGAAAGACAGCTGGCAGTTTGGAATTTCGTTTGGGTTTAACGCCAGCAAATAAACAGTGAAGAAATCGTATTGATGACAAAACAAGGCTTGTTCATTGGGTTGAGCAAGCCTTTTTGTTGATTTGCTATTGCCTTTCTTCGCTGTTCAACACACCAACTGCAGGAGATTTTGCCTCCTTTTTCGCTTTGCGTTGTCGCCGTTTTTCGAACAGTTCGCTCAGCCGGTTAAAACTTTGGGTATGCATCACACTGGCACCTTGTGATGTATTGTTGGCATTCAAAGCAGTGGTGATCACATTCAGGTTATTTCTGTGAAACATTTTTGCCCTGAATTTTCCGTCCATGGTCAGCATATATTCCACCGTCCAATCGCCAGCTATGGCCGTAGCCGTGGTTTGGTTTTGGGTATTGGCAATGGCTCCATCACGGGTTATTCTCAAGCGGCCTTTCAGCAAGGTATATGAAAAACGGACATTGAAGGAATTGACAGAATTTTGGTTCACCCCGGTAAGGTCAACACTCACCTCCAGATTTTGATCTACAGTAGACAGCCAATTGCTCAACTGATTGCTCAGCATTTCGCTGAGGCTGTTAGCTGGTTGAATGCTACCCTGCACGGCATTGTCGCCCATAAAACTTCGCAACACCAGCAAGCTAAACACCTGCCGGTTCAGTTCCTGTTCGTCGGTTTGGATCCTGGTTTGAAAATTGGTAACATAGGTTGCCATTTCGCTGTTTTTCGGATAGTCGATGATGTCTATTCCCAGCGTGATGGTTGGGCTCAGCAATGCTCCCCGTAGCAACATACGCACATCTACAGGGTACCGACGGCGTACTTCCGGTTTTTGCAACAGTACATCGTTGCCCAATGGTGGTATTAATGGACTAAGAGAGGTGGATAGCCCATATTTAGCAATAATGTTTGCCTGACCGTTTAGCGGGTCGCCGCTCCACACAATGGTGCTACCAGGTCTAATTTCGAAGTTTTTGTTGAAAATATTAAAGCTGGTAAAGGTGTATTGGCCACTTTTGATCAGGTATTCGCCCAACAGGTTAAATTCTCCTTTTGAATCGAAGGTCATTTTCATTTTTCCGGAGCCCACCACTTTTATGATATCTCCGGTGGTTTTATCCAGGATTATTTCGCCGTAAGCCTGGTCTGTTACATCAATATTGAAGTCGAGTTTTATGCCGGAAACGGACACTTTTTTTACTGTGTCGGCACGTAGACTTGTGGCAGAGGTTTCTTTTTGTTTAAACGTGATATAATCTTCTGTTACCCGCACAGACTCGGTTTCGCCAAAGGGCAAGTAGATTTTGGTGCCTGAATTGGTGGTTGCATTGGCCTTAAGCATCAGGTCGTTAAATGGGCCATACATGTCTATCGTACCAGTTACGATTACATTTCCATAATACAGATTGTTGTCGGCCAAAGTTGTGTTCAATACTTTGAACCTTTTGTATGAACCCCGTACATCGAGCGAAAAATCTTGGAAAAATGAATGGTATAATTTGGCCGTGGTGAGTGTGGCCTGGTTTCTGTCATCGTCGAACAAACGAGCTCCTGAAACATCAATTATTTTTTCGGTAAGTCTTACTGAGTCAGAAAATGTATACACTGTTTGAAGCAAATCCACTTTAAAGCTGCCGGAATTTACAAAGAGTTTGCCGTTCATTTTTGGTGCTTTGAGTAAACCCGACAACACTACTTTGCCACGAACTAAACCACTCATTTCGCTTGCCAGTCCTTCCAAAAAGGGTTCCAATAACTGAAAGCGGGCGTTGTCTAACCACAAATTGATGTTCATATTACTGGCTGTACCCAGGTCTACATATCCATCGGCCCGTACCATCACGGTTTTATCTCTCAGCACATTTCCTGCAATATTTAACCTATTGGTGGCGGGTAAAAATTCGGAAGTAGCTTGTAATTCTCCAATCAACACTTTACCCAGATACATGGAATCGGCATGGATAGTGCCTTGGATTACAGGTTTGTTCAACACACTGGTTATCTGAATGTTGGCGTCGAGTGCGCCATGGAGATCTGCACCGGTAAAAGGTTTGAATATGGCCGACTCCAACTGATGAAATGCTACAAGCAATTGGTCTTGTGGCTTGCCAGAAATCGGTCCTGAAGCTGTGATGCGTTGTTGGCCTGACTGGATCAAAAACTGTTCAAGCATCATATCCTGATTTGGGTAAATGTGCAGCCTGATGTCTTTTCCCAACTCCCAATCCTGGTTCAACAAGCGGAAACGGGTTGGCTTCAACTCAATTTCAACCTCATTGGGTTTAAATTGAGCCATACCCGCTATCGTTCCTTTGTTATCACGACTTTTCTGGTTCAGCACCATGCTAAAGTTTAATTCCTGATTCATCCATTGCATTTCTGAAAAAAGGCTTTTGGTAGCCGGAAAGCCGGGCACCCGTTGTTCTCCACTGTAAAAATTAATGGATGACAACACCTGTGGTTCTGTTTTGCTCACAGAGCTTACCAAGTCAACTGTATTGTCGAAAAAGTGGTATTCTCCTAGACTTAGCTCACGTAGTTTGGTTGTAAATTCCAACACAAAGCTTCCTGAGCTGTTGATAAAAGTACCTTCTAATGGTGTGTTAAAGTCAGGTTGAACGGGAACAGAGAGGAAATCAAGAAGGCTTTGTAGTTTTTTGGCTTGCAGGTCGAAGTCTACTGTATAATCAGTATCATTCTTTTGTTGCCGTCTGGCTTTTGCGAAAAACTTTGACTGGTCGGCAGTCTGGTTTTTGATGAGCAATTCATGTTGAATGGCAAAGATTTCCAGGTCGTCGACCAGTTTGGCGTAGTCGAAATGGCCTTTTAACCCAAAGTCAAAAAAGTCTGAAGTGAGTTTGAAAACCATTTGCCCGTCCTCGAAAGTCGATCTGGCGGTTACCTGATCAGCCTTAAGGTTTCTTGACCCAATATGTCCTTCAAAATCTTGTAACTTAATGGTGCCTTGGGCTTCCGCTGGATTCAGGTTTTGTACATCGGCTTCCAGTAGAAATTTTACTTGCGATGGCTCCGATGTTAAACCAAAGTATTGGAGGTTGATGTTGAATGCTTGTCCGTCGATTACTCCAAATCTGTTTTTTTTGTTAAGGTCGCCAAAGCCCTGAAAATCAATGTGCAGGTTGGTATCGGCCACGGCCATTGATCCGCTAAATTTCATGCTGTTGTAAAACATGTCGGCTTCAATGGCGTGAATTGGCTTGCCTTTCAATTCTATGTATGGAATTTTTCCTTTGAACTTCAGTCTGGCTTTTTCGGGCTCAAATCCCGTTCCGTCGAGCTCGGCATCAATGGCCATGTTCTGAATGGCACTGCGGTTGCCCAGCAATGCGCCCAAGCCGAAGCCATTGGAAGTGAGGTGGCCTTTGTAGGAGGCTGGTTTGTTTTTAGGAAACTCCAACCGCAAATAAGCATCTGCATTGCCAAGAGGTGTTTGGAAAAGACCTTTAAGCACAAAATCGTTTGTAAAGCCGGTGAAATTGCTGGTTGTTTTCAACGTACCTAACCTGTTGAGGTACAGTGCCGACTCTTCTCCCGACCAGAAAATGATGTCTTTTGGTTGCAGTGTGGTTCTTTTCAGGTCAATCAGCATGAAGGTATTGTCCACATCGGGTAAACCAGACATGGTCAGATTTCCCCTTAAGTAAGAACCGGCTTTTGTAGTTGCGTGCAGGTATTTTACATCAAAATTGCTTACAGTTCCTTTGAATTTCCCGCTCATCACCCATTCGTCGTGCATGGGTTTCAACGTGGGTGCAAACCAAGCCAGGTCGTCTGTATTCACCACTGAACTATCCAGGTTGGCCGTTATTTTCACTTTTTTATTAAAATTTTTAAAAGCGGCCGTTGTCTGGTAATCGAATCGAAGAAAGTCTTTCAGTTCACTTTCGCCTATTTTTACCAGCATATTGTCGAGAAACATGTTACGCTTGGTGTAGCGATAAAATCCTTTCAATTGATGAATGGGTAACCCTGAGTTGGACTCAAGGGCGTGGGCATTGAGAATGTTTACCTCAAATGTATCCCGCCGAGATCGCAATTGGTTGGCAGAAATATTGAGTTTGCCCAGGTGGAAATGGAAATAGTCGAAGGCGTCTCTTATCGTATCTGCTGTTTGGTCTGTGTACCGAAAACTAAAATTGCGCAGATTAACACTGCTGATACGAAAGGTGGAAGGGTCAGGTGACCGGGTGGTATCTCCATCGTCGGTCAACTCCTGAAGTTTTTCAATGAATGCATTGATATTCAGACTTTCGTCCTCCTTGTGAACCACCAAATGCACTTCACCACCATCTATACTGGCGGCGTCTACTCTGATATGGCGTTTGATCAAATACTTCAGTTTGAACCTGAGGTTCAGTTTTTCGGCCACAATCATTTGGGTTCCAAACTTGTCGATGACGGTCAGGTGTTTGATATACACCACATTAAACCAATTGATGTAGATGTTCTTGACTTTTACTTCAAATCCCAGTTTTTCGCTTAGATCGACCGACACCCTTTTCACCAAAGCTGTTTGAACCGGTGGCAATTGAATGGCCAAAGCCACCAATGTAAACATCAGCAAAACCAACAGCACAGCTTTCGCTATGCCTTTGGCTATCAAAATTCCAATACTCCTGATGCTGGTGGTTTTCACTGTTTCTGCTGCAAAAAACGTAACACTTTGCGGGAATCGTGCCAATTTCGCAAGAATTTCAAGAAACTTAAGTTCACCATGACCAACTGCTTACTTGCTATTGAGACTTCTTGCGACGATACATCAGCTGCTGTACTCTGCAACGGCAAGGTGTTGTCTAATGTTGTGGCAAGTCAGTTGGAGCACGAAAGTTGGGGAGGTGTAGTGCCAGAATTGGCCGCCAGAGCCCATTTAGCAAACATTGAAATGGTTGTGAAAGAGGCACTTAAGCAAGCCGATGTTTCTTTGCAAATAGTGTCGGCCATTGCCTTCACCCAAGGGCCGGGCTTGCTGGGCTCTTTGCTTATTGGAAGTTCATTTGCCAAATCACTGGCCCTTGGTTTGGGTATTCCGCTCATGGCAGTCAATCACATGGAAGCACATATTTTGGCGCATTTTATTGATGAACCCCGACCTGAATTTCCTTTTTTGTGCCTCACTGTAAGCGGCGGGCATACCCAATTGGTGGTGGTGAACAACTATAACCAGATGGAAGTAATTGGTGAAACGTTGGACGATGCTGTGGGAGAAGCCTTTGATAAAATTGGCAAAATGATGGGTTTGGGCTTTCCTGCCGGATATAAAATTGACAAGCTGGCGCACCAAGGGAATCCTTTGGCTTTCAGCTTTCCCATTTACGAAGTCGGTGAACTCAATTTTTCATTTAGCGGAATTAAAACAGCCTTTTTGTACTTTGTGAGGGATAAAAGTATGGAGTGGATAGAAGCCAATCTGGCAGATTTATGTGCATCCATTCAGCACACCCTGGTAGGACTTTTGATGAAGAAAGTATTGAAAGCCATGGAAAAAACCGGTTTACATCAATTGGCAATAGCAGGAGGCGTTTCAGCCAACATGGGTTTGAGAAAGCGCCTGGAAGACGAAGCCCAAAAACGCAATTGGAAGGTTTTTGTGCCCGACTTTCAATACTGTACCGACAATGCGGGCATGGTGGCCATGGCTGCCTGGTTTAAGTTTCAACACAAAGAATTTGCAGGTTTACAAGCAGCTCCAAATCCTAGGCTGAAAATAGGGGAGGTGCAGGCTTAAATTGAATGCGAGAAAATTTGTAAATTAATAAGCGAAGTCCAAATTTTAAACCATTAAGGTCAATTGAAGAAGCCTATTCTTCACAGGTTTTTCCGAACTATTCCGTTGTTTTGCCCAAATATTTACTCAAACAGATGAGAATCTCCCATCAATGGCTTAAAACGCTAATTCCCCTAACAGAAACTCCTGAAGAAGTTGGTGCTAAACTTACCCAGGCTGGACTTGAAGTGGAAAACATTGAAACCTACCAACCAGTAAAAGGCGGCCTGGAAGGCTTGGTGATTGGCGAAGTAAAAAGTTGTGAAAAACACACTGAAGCCGACAAGCTTTCGCTCACCAAGGTAGATGTGGGTGGCGAAACTTTGCTTGACATTGTATGTGGAGCACCCAATGTAGCGGCAGGTCAGAAAGTAGTAGTAGCAACCGTGGGAGCTACATTGTACCCATCAAAAGGAGAGCCTTTCACCATTAAAAAATCTAAAATCAGAGGTGCAGCATCCGAAGGCATGATTTGCGCCGAAGACGAAATTGGACTGGGACAATCGCATGCTGGAATCATGGTACTAGACACCGATTTGCCAAATGGAACCCCTGCTGCAAAATATTTTAATCTGGAAAGTGATGCCGTATTTGAAATCGGGCTCACGCCCAATCGAGTAGATGCTGCCTCGCATTTTGGTGTAGCTCGAGACCTGAAAGTGTTACTGAATCGCAAAACCATTTTTCCTGAATCAGCCACCTTACAAATAGGAAATGGTCCGGTGAAAATTGAGATTCATGAGGCTGAACTTTGCCCAAGATATGCAGGTGTTGTGGTAGAGGGCATTCAAGTTGGCCCATCGCCCGACTGGTTGAAACACAAACTCCAATCCATTGGATTGACTCCGATTAATAACATTGTTGACATTACCAATTTTGTACTCCACGAATTGGGCCACCCACTTCATGCTTTTGATCTGGAAAAAATTGCCGGAAAAACCATTGTGGTTCGGCGAGCTAAGGAAGGTGAAAAAATGGCAACACTCGATGGGATTGAGCGTACTTTTACCCCCGACGACCTGCTTATTGCCGACAATAAAAAACCATTGGCCATTGCAGGTGTGTTTGGTGGAGCCGACTCAGGGATCAGCGAAAACACCACGGCAATTTTTATTGAAAGTGCTTATTTCAATCCCACCACGGTGAGGAAAACATCTCAACGGTTGGGCATCAAAACCGATTCATCGTTTCGGTTTGAGCGGGGTGCCGATCCCAACATGCCGCTGAAGGCTTTGGAAAGGGTAGTTTTTCTCATTCGGCAGTTGGCAGGAGGTAGGGCATCAGTTTGTACAGATGTTTACCCAAATCCAGTGGCCAACAAACAGTTTGAAGTTCACTATGATTATTTGTTTGGCCTCACCGGGCTTGAACTTGAGCGTGAAGAGTTGCATAGTATTCTGGAAGCCCTTGACATTCAGGTGAAACCGGTTGATAATTATGGGCATCCGGGGTTTGAAGAAAGTTTTCTGGCTACCATTCCGGCATATCGGGTAGATGTGGAGCGCCCGGCTGATGTGGCCGAAGAAGTGCTGCGTATCGTAGGTTTCGATCAGGTGCCAGTGAAACCTTTTGCCTCGGCAGCTTTCATTTCGCCCGGTTCTGATGCCGATGTGCGGGAAGACAATCAGGCTTCGGCCAGCCATTTTTTGGCCGACAGAGGCTTTGTAGAAACATTAGGCAACTCGTTTGTGCATACCCGATTCGCAGGTTTATTGCCCGAATTGGAAGGTGTGCAGCAAGTGACAGTTTTGAACAGACTGAGCGAAGATTTGGAAGCCTTGCGCCCATCGCCTTTGTTTAGTGGTCTCATCAATATGGCTTACAACCTAAATCGCAAACAAAGCAACCTGAAACTGTTTGAATTTGGGAAAACCTACCGCAAAACCGACAGCGGTGGAACCAAAGAAAGCTATTTTCTTACCTTGTTGGTAAGCGGAAACGAAGCTGAAGCAAGCTGGCAAGCCAAAAACAAAGAGGTAGAATTCTACACCCTTTCAGGCATTTTAGTTGATTTATTTCAGAAAATGGGGCTTGCAGGCGTGGAGACAAAACCGATCGAAGCAGGCACCTGGGCGTTCGGATTGGAATATACATTCAGACAAAAAACCATTGCCCGGGCAGGAAGGCTTTCGCCAAAAATTGCTGCCGAATTCGATGTGAAAGCCCCCGTTTGGTATGCAGAAATAGATTGGCAATGGCTAGGCACATTTAAGCCCGGCAACATTGTTTTTCAGGAAATATCAAAATTCCCTGAAGTGAACCGGGATTTGTCGGTGGTGCTGGACAAAGCCACCTCTTTCGACCAAATCAAGAAAATTGCCTTGCAAGCAAACCGCAAGTTGATCAAAGAAGTTGACGTATTTGATGTGTATGCCGGCGCCAACATCGGCGAAGGCAAAAAGAGCTACAGCATCAGCTTCACCTTGCAAGACAGCGAAAAAACCCTCACCGACGACACCATCGACAAGGTGATGAACAGGGTGATGCAATTGCTGGAAAGTGAGCTGAGGGCGGTGATCAGGAGGGGGTAAAAGAGTTACTTCTCCCCTTTCTCACCCACAAAATAATCGTTCGAATAGCGGAACAGCACATTGAATGTGGTAAGGCTGCCATAAATCCGGGTGATGTATTGCTGCATGTCTACCTTTTCAGCATCGGTGAGTTTGGGATGGGCATTTATCTTTTGCTCCAGCACACGGAGTCGATCTCGCAGCATCACAATTTTGTGAAAAAACCCTTCTATGGGCACTTCTTTGGGCTTTAGGTCTTTGTTGGCGGGTTGCAAAATCAAGTCTCCACCCGACCATTTTTCACCCAAAAAGACTTTATCTGTTGGGTCCAGCCATTTCGACAGTATTTTTTCGAGGTGGTATTCCAGATCATACGGATCGATGGCCTGAGTTTCCGGTTCGGGTTGCTCGAAAATTTCGAGAACTTCAAGACCTTGAAAGTCTTTCAGGACATCAACAGCTCCTTTACCTGGAAATACAATTTTATATTTTTCAGGAAGAATGGCTGCTACAACGCCTTCGCCAAAACCAACGTGCTGCACACGTGTTCCTATTGTCAAATTTTTCATTTTTTGTCTATTGCTTGAATTGTAATCTCACGTCTGTAAAATGCTGTTAAATCCTTTTCCAACCTACTTTCAAAGCTGGTGGAATAAATGGATGGCACAAAACTATTTGGAACGTAGAGTTTAAAAACCTGATTTTGAGTTGAATCTTTAAGGTGTACTTTTTGTATTTCGTGGGAGAATGCTTTTGCCCTGCCAGAAAGCCAGTCGCTGTAAGCCATACCCAGATTTCCTGATTGCAATGCACTCAACAAAAATCCGGATGCCATTACCAACATAAACACCAGCACCCAAACAGGATATCCAACCATTTTTACCCGGTTTTGAAAATAAAATCCTGTCTGAAAAGCAGTGATGATTACGCCGATGAAATACAAAAAATAGACTGTGTTTTCCAGCTCCCAGGGTTTCAGGTTTACCCCGAAATAATAGGGGAGCGAGGCAATCCAAATAATAATACCCAGACCCGCGAGTAGCCAAATTGGATGCAAACGGCCAAGCCCACCTGGAAACATTGCCTTGAGCCCTGCCAGAAACGAGGCACTCACAATAAGCAACAAACCCGGTGAAAAACCCCAAATAGCTGCTTTTTTAAATCCAATAAGGCCCGATTTCCACACTACGTTCCAATTGTAGGGATATGATTCAGAGATTTGCAATTTGTCGAAAGTGATGGGCGACAATAGCAGCAGCACCATGCCAAGGCAACCTACAATGAGGTATAAAAGCATTTGCCCATCGAGTTTATAAAAGAGAAAAAGGCGGGCTAACAAGGTGAGTACCATCATGCTCATGAGTAATAGTGCCAGATGTTCGTTGCTTCCACATAAGCAAAAAATGAATGAAGAGGCAATTAAAAATCGCAGCAAATTCATCATCGGATTACGCAACCGATACCTGAACATGGTAAGCAAATTGCCCAGCAGAAAAAGCATCAATATCAGCGGAACATGAAAAGCCAGGGCCTGAGAATTATTGAAAAAAGCAGAAGGAAAATCGGGCAATCCATTGATGTAAATAGCTACTGCCAACCAGCCAAATAAATAAGGTAAAACAGGCTGATTGACAGGGCCTAAAAGCCTGTTGATTAAGTACATAAAGCCCAACGTAAAAAACGTAACTGTAACAAACGGAACCATCCAATTCATGTCTGCTTGTTCTACAACCATAGGATTGCACAAAAACAGCAACATGTTGCTAAAATACCGACTGCTTTCCTCTTGAAATCTGAATTCCAGAAAATGGCTGAGCTGGCTGTGTTGTGAAATCTGACTGGCTATTTGAAAATCCTCAAAAAGGGGCTGATTGTACCAACAAAGTGCAAATACTGGCAGCAACAGCCCCAATGAAATTATTCCAACCAATATGGCTGTTAGGCTGGCAAAATGCTTTTCGACTATGTTACTTATTTTCAATCAAAACCAGAAGATAGTTGCAAGGACTGAAGGAATTTGCTATCAACTCGTGTGCAAAAATCGACAACCTGACCATGAATAACAAACCAGCTTGCTCACGGCAACACCATTGTTCTGCTCACACCATTCACTACTGTTTCCACTTGACCAGTGCAGCTGCCATCTCCAAAATCAATGCTTCTGGTTGTTCCACTTGAATTCACTGCTAATTTTCCCCTTACGGGTCTGTTAATCCCTTGCCCCATGCATTGACCTAAAACCTGAATGGGGGACATAAACTTAAGGGTAAAATTATTGCCTTTCCGGCTAGTGCCCGATCCCGTTGAAGTGGTGTCTGTTGTCCAGTCGTATTCAAATCGATTTGAAATTGCCAATGACAGCCAAATTATTTGTCGGGCGCCTTGCCAGGTGAAAGCACTCCCATCAGCAAAATTAAGCCTGGCATTCATGGTTCTGGTAAAACGAAAACTTCCACCACTCATCATTTCAATGGTTTCCTGCCTGAAAGTTGAATTGTTGTCGATGCGGACGAATACCTGGCTTCGAGTTCTTTTCACCTCATAATTTTGGAAGGCCACATACACTACAGCTCCTACTGCGAAAAACTGGCTGGTATAAGTGATTACATATTTCCCTTTTCTGGTTCTGCCATCACGCCCCAGGCAGCCAGATGCGCCAAAATCAACTGTCAATTTCTTTTCAACAATTTGCGTGGTTACCGATGCACATTGGTCGTACTCAAAAGTAGTATCCCTTCCAGCTTCCATTTTTTTAGCAAGAACAGAAAGAATTTCGGTGTAAATAGACGCTACATCGTCCATTTCAGAATCTGCTATGTTCTGGTCGGTAAGCACCTGAATTTCAACATCTACATGCAGCTGATTTTCGGTTTTCCGGGTACAAGCCTGAATTAGTAAAAAACTGAACAAAGCCAACAGGAGAAAGTGCTTAATAAAACTATTTATGGAAAAATGCATAAAAAAAGGGTGGGTTTTGGCCTTTATAAAGCCAACACGCAAATGTCACAAATTCCCCGCTTTGAAAACAATGCAGCGTAAATGAAATTTTGAAAGCATTTTTGCGAGCTTTTTCGCAACACACAATCCATGAAAGTACTGAAATTTGGTGGCACCTCGATAGGAAAACCCGAACGAATGAAAGAGGTTGCCAAACTTATTGAAAAGGAAAATCCGGTGATGGTAGTTCTGTCTGCTTTGGCGGGAACCTCCAATATGTTGGTCACCATGAATGAGTTGCTCATGGCTGGAAAACAGCTGGAAGCACATCAGATTTCACTGCAATTGAAAGAGCACTACCAGGCATTTGCGGCTTCGCTTTACAGCACGCATCAAGGTTTGGCCGAAGGTGCAAAAGTAATTGAGGAGCATTTTAAAGTGATTTCAAGTGTGATCAACACACATTTTTCCCCCATCAAGGAAAAAGTAATGTTGGCTCAGGGCGAATTGCTTTCTGCCAAAATATTTTTTGCCTACCTGCAGGAAATGGGCAAAGACGCTGCCTTGCTCCCTGCCCTTGAGTTTATGAAAACCGACGCTTATGGAGAACCTGGCGAAGCCTTGATTGCCGTTGGTTTGAAGGACCAAATGAACAAGGTCGGTGAAAAAGCCATATGTGTTACCCAGGGCTATATTTGCCGAAACGACAAAGGGGAAATTGATAATTTAAAAAGAGGTGGAAGCGACTATTCAGCATCGCTTATCGGAGCGGCCCTTCAAAGTGAGGAAATCCAAATCTGGACAGATATTGACGGCATGCACAACAACGACCCCAGAATTGTGAAACGAACGGTGCCGGTTCCTGAACTTTCTTTTGATGAAGCAGCTGAGCTGGCCTATTTCGGTGCTAAAATTCTGCATCCTTCCAGTGTACTTCCAGCCCGCAAGCATGGCATTCCAGTGCGCTTGCTCAACACCATGAACCCGGATGCAATAGGCAACTTGATTACCAATAAAGCATCTGAACCAGGTGTGAAAGCCCTGGCTGCAAAAGATGGAATCACTGTGGTGCGCATTCAGTCGGGGAGAATGTTATTGGCTTATGGTTTTTTGAAAACCGTTTTCGAGGTATTCGAAACCCACAAAACGCCTGTCGATGTGATCACTACTTCCGAAGTGGCAGTTTCAGTAAGCATTGACGACACCACGCATCTGAAAGCTATTGTCAAAGATTTGGAACAGGTGGGTTCGGTAGAAGTTGACCATGACCAGACGATAGTTTGCATTGTGGGCAACATCAACCCTGTTGGTCAGGAAGTGATGCGGAAAACGTTTCAGGCCTTGGAAAACATCACCGTACGGATGGTGAGTTTTGGCGGAAGTCGGCACAATGTTTCTTTATTGGTTTCAAGCGCTGACAAGCAAAAAGCACTCGAATTGCTGAATGAGCAACTTTTCAGCTGGAATTAGTCTTGAGTTTTCTGGAATTACAGTTTTTCCGGCTCTATCCTTGTTTGGTTTTCGAAATCAAACAAAGTGAGCCTACGCAAACGGAAGTAAGCCACCCAATAGTCTCGCAAGGTGTTGATGTAGGTGAGTAAGGCCTGGTCTTTTTCGTTTTGGGCAATGAGCAAATTGGTGATGTCCACTGTGCCAATGAGGTAGCGGTTTTTGGTTACCTCGTATCTTTTCTGGGCAATAGTATCTGCTTTGGCTGAAATCACCAGACTGGTTTTCAACTGTTTCAACTGAAGTACGCCGTTGTATACTTCAATTTCGAGGTTGTTGCGATTTTGTTCAATTTGCCATTTTCTGGCCTCAAGCGCATATTCTGCAGCTTTTTGGTCAGCTCGGTTTTTTCCAAAATTCGCAATAGGCATGCTGAAACCAACGCTGCCATATTGAGCACTTAGTGGGTTTTGATAAGCCTGATTCAAGGTGTTTCCTGTTTGGTTCAAGCCATAACTCATAGATAAATCTGCCTGAGGCTTTCTATTCAGCGTGGCTTCTCTCACGCTCCGTTTAGCTTCGTTCTCGTCGATTTGAAATCCCACATAATCGCTGCGATTGGCTTTTGCTTCGGCAATCGCCATGTCTGGATCAGGATCAAGCAAGGGCACTGACAAAGGAGAAATTAACTTGAAACCTGTTCCCCGACCAATGGGCCCGGTGAGCTGCTGCAATTCTTTCTCAGCCACTTTGATGTTGAGTTTTTGGAGTTCAACCTGATTTCGGGCGTTGGTGTAGCTCAATTCCACTTGTAGCAATTCATTTTCTGCAATTTTACCCAAACCAAACCGACCTTTGGCTATCCGAAAAGTGGTGTCGTTGATGGCAAGATTCAATTCAGCATTCGACTGTTGTAGCAAAGCCAGGTGCAGATTGAAAAACCGAAAGGTGGTGGTGATGCTCAGTTCTTCCAGACTTTCCAACTGTTGACGTGTGGCTTGCGAGAGTTGAAGCTGCCGCTGTTTCCACTCAAATTTTAGCCTGTTGAATCGAAAAAGAGGTTGATTAAGGCTGAAGAAAATGGGCGATCCTTGCCAAAACTGGTTGTTGAATTCTGTGCCGAAAATATCCTGGCGATTCAGGCCTGTGTTCATCGACACATTGCCACCGGTTGCAACTATATTTTGCTGAATCCCCAAGTTGGCATAAGAATAAGCCTGCTGCACGGGCCGGAACAAAAATGAACCATCGGGCTGCATCACCCGGTCGATTCGCCTGGAATAGCCAGGAATGGAACCATCGAGTGTAACCTGTGGTCGGCGCATGGCGTCACCGGCTTTGTAGCTCCATTGTGTAGATTTAAAGTTGGCTGTAATCTGGTGAGCCAGCGGACTGTTTGTCCTGGCCAAACGAATGGCCTCAATCAGGGAAAGGCCTGTTTGCGCATGTGCAGACATAGAAAATAGCCAGGCCAAAAGCCACAATATTTTATTCATACCTCAACGACTCAATAGGGTTTTGTTCAGCAGCTTTTCTAGCAGGATAAATGCCAAAAATGAGCCCAACCGAAACGGATACAATGAAAGACACCAACACAGAAAGCGGGGAAATGATGGTGGTAATTTTTGCCACAAATTCAATAATATAACTGGCCGAAACACCTAGAACAATTCCCAACAGCCCACCGCTGAGACTAATGGTGACAGCTTCTGACATAAACTGAAGCACAATATCTGACTTTCGAGCACCCAGCGAAAGCCTCAAACCAATTTCCTTGATCCGCTCCAGCACAGAAGCCAACATAATGTTCATGATACCGATGCCGCCCACCAGCAACGAAATACCCGCAATAATGGCCAACACAATGTTGAACAATTGCTTGGTGCGTTGTTCTTGTTTCAACAATAGTTCGGGCACCACAATTTCATAGTCGTCCACATCGAAATGCCGGCGCTTGAGTAGTTTAGACAAAGCTTCAACTGTTGGTTCAATCATGCCCGATTCCTGCACGCTAACCACAAGCCTGTCTATCTGATGGTAATTTTTTTTTGCTTTGGGTTTATCCGAAGAACCGCTTTCATCATCGTCGTCTCCGCTACCTTCGTTGGCTCGTTTAATGTCGGCAATAGTCACATTTGCCCGATTGATGTACCTGAGCAACATGGTGTTTACCGGGACATACACTTCATTGTTCACATTCCGGATCGATAGTTTTTTGGTGGCTTCTCCGGCCACATTTCTGTTTTCAAGCACCCCAACAACGGTGAGCCAGACATTGCCGCATTTGATGGGTTTTCCAATGGCTTCCTGTCCTGCAAAAAGTTGGTTTTGCACCGCTTTGCCAATTACACAAACTGCATCGGCATATTCCAACTGAATGGAAGTGAAGTTTTTCCCCTGAACAATGTTGAGGTTGTTGGTTTCGAAATAGAAGTTGTTCACTCCCAACAAGCGACCGCTCAGCTTTTTACCATTGGCAAAAAAAACTGCATCTTTTTCTATTTCCGGACTGATGAAACGAACTGCCGGAATGATGGTTGCAATGTTTTCTGCATCGGCAAGTGTGAGGCCCGGAGAAAATTTTTGCCGCTCGGTTTTCTGATTGTCTTGTTTGGCTTCGCCTTCTTCCTTTTCCTCTTTTACTTTGGCCTTTATGATGATATTGTTGGAACCAACTTGTTTTATCTGTTCCAGAATTTCCTTTTCGGCTCCATTGCCAATGGCCAACATGGCAATGACAGCGGCCACCCCAAATATGATGCCCAGCGAAGTGAGCAATGCCCTGAAACGGTTGTTGAGCAGGGCTTCGGTACCAATGAGAAAATTGAAGAAAAATCGTTGAATAAGCATGAATTCAAAGATTAGAAAATAATGATTCCGTCTTCACCATCTTCTTCTTTACCCGCTGGTTTTGCTGTATCTACATGTTGCTTCAGCTTTGCCTTCAAGGTCGGATCTATAAATGGCTTTGGCTTGGCAGGTCTGTTTTCAAGTTTTGTAATTTTAACCCCTGCTGTATCTTTTGGAGTTGTGATGAACACTTCGTCTTCTTTGGATAAACCGGCATACACAAGACCCGACTGGTCGTTGGTGGCACCAATTAATACTTCTTGTTTTATAATAGACACACCAGATTTCTTCCACACATAACTATAAGATTTTTCATTGTTTATGGCTTCTAGTGGCACAAAAAGTGTGTTTTTAAAGGTTTCGACAATGATGTGGTTGCCGGTGGTCATAGAGGGCCTCAGCGTCGAGTCTTTGGACATTACATCAATCACTACCTCAAATACTTTAGAATCCTGGTTTGGCCGCTGCTCGCCAATATTCGCTACTTCCATCACCACACCTTTTAGCTTTTTTCCCGGATCAGAGTCTAACGTAATTGACACTTCCTGTGCTACCTGTACTTTTCTGATATCAACCTCATTCACATAAGTAACCACCTGCATATTCCGCAAATCGGGGAGTGTAGCCACTTTAGGTTCCCAAGGCGAAACCATGCTGTTTACTGTTCGTTTTTTCCCACTCCAATCTTTTACGTAAATTACCATACCTTCTTTAGGCGCATTGATGGTCATTTTGTCCATAAGCGAAGTGATTTTGTCGAGGGCACCTTGCGCTTTTTTCAGATCTGCGTTCATGATGGCCACCTTGGTAACTGCTTGAGCCACTTTGGTTTGGTAGTTTTCAATTTTCTGCAGGTAGTTTCTATGCGCTCTTTCCAGAGCCAGATCCTTTTGTCGCTGCACGGCTGGTGCTTCAAACTTCGATTGTTCCAACTCCAGTTTGGCCTCTTCGGCTGCCGACTTCAGGTTGAGCAGTTCATCTCTTGCATCACGCAACGTAAGGGCAGTGTCGAGCTTGGTTTGCAACAATTCCGACATGCGCTTGTCCACATCTACTGAGGCTTCCTGCAATTTGGTCATCAATGGTGACTTGTCTAAAGAGGCTACAAATTCCCCTTCTTTCACCACAGTTCCTTCGGCCACTAAGTCCTGAATTTTGGTACCATTGTAAAGTTGGGCCTCCCGCATTTCGGCAGCAGGTGCATTGATGTCAGTTTGGTTTTTGGCTTTGATTTCGCCTGTGGTAGATACTTTTACCAGAAAATCTCCTTCTCTCACCGGCACTATCAGCGCAGAATTTGCTGCCCCGGGTTTAAAGATAATGTAGGCAGCTATCGAAAGCACAGCAACCACGCCTAGGAGGAGAAAAATACGTTTGGAACTCATAGAAACCACTTGGTTTAAAGGGCAATAGGGTATTTAACCATGAACGAAGCCAGATATTTTATTTAAACGGCTATTCCTGATTGGGAAAGGTGGTCCTGTACAGCTCAAAGCTTTCCATGATGATGCGGTGGGCCATTTCTTTTCCCAGAAAATCTTCAACCACCACCTGTTTGTTTTCCAGTTTTTTGTAGTCTTCGAAAAAGCTGCGCATCTCCGAAATGTAGTATTGTGGCAATTGATAAATCTCATTGATGTGATTCACGCTAGGGTCTCCTGCTGCCACGGCAATAATTTTATCGTCAGCTTCGCCTTGGTCCAGCATGCGCATCACACCGATTACTTTAGCCTTCACCAAGCATAAAGGCACCATTTCTACCTGACTCAGCACCAGAATATCTAGCGGATCTTTGTCGTCGCAATAGGTTTTGGGTATAAAGCCATAGTTGGCTGGATAATAAACAGAACTAAAAAGCACCCTGTCGAGCATCAACAAGCCACTTTCTTTGTCCAGTTCATATTTGGCCCGGCTTCCTTTCGGAATTTCAATAATCCCGTTTACGAAAGTTGGCGCTTCCTGTCCCGGCGAAACATCGTGCCAGGGATTGAACAATTTTTTCATTGGGTTGAGTTTTGCCGCAAGGTGGGAGTTTTGGGGGAGAGGTGCAAGAAAATGGATTGCGTGAAATAGATTACTTTAATCTAAATCCCTTCAGCTTCCTGGGGTTTTGCCTTGAATCAAATACGTGAACAATCTCTATTCTAGATTTCGAAACGTTATAAAAGTAAATGATCTTGTAGTTCCCATGAATCAGATATCTAAACTGTTGATTTCTATTTGTTTTAAAAGTGGCTCGAGCGTTCCAGATAATGGAAAGTTGGGTAAATTTTTGGTGCTATTCACTATGCAGGAAACCAATGATTCAGCAATACGCAGACTGACTTTTTCACTATAATATGAGAATATTTTTTTGAGTTTATTTCGGGCAAATTCAGTCCAAAATACGCTTACTTCCATGTTTTAATATGCTTCTCAAGTTCCTCAATAGAGACAATCCTACCACTTTCAGAATCTGCAAATGATTTATCAATATCAGATTCAAATTGCTCTAGCGTCAAAGGTTTGAAGTCATCATTGGCCAAGGCTTCGCTTAGAACTTCTTCTAAGCGAGTTAATGTAGATTCATTATTTACCAATAGAAACTCCTGAACGAACACTAATTTTCTTTGCTCTAAGTTCATCTTCAAATGGTTGTTTTAACAAATTTATGCATTTTCAATTACCTCCCCAAACAAATCAAATTCCTCTGCCCGGGTCACTTTCACCTGGGCAAAATCGCCCACACGCACGTAGGTGTTTTCGGCAGATACCAGCACTTCGTTGTCTACTTCAGGTGAGTCAAATTCTGTTCTGCCGATGAAATAGCCGCCTTCTTTGCGGTCGAACAGCACTTTGTAGGTTTGCCCGACTTTGGCCTGATTGAGCTCCCAACTGATATGTTGCTGAATTTCCATCACCGTTTCCATTCGTTCCTGCTTTACTTCTTCGGGCACATTGTCGTCCATGCTAAATGCGTGAGTTTGGTCTTCGTGGCTGTAGGTGAAAATACCCAACCGGTCGAAGCGCATATTTTCTACAAACGATACCATTTCTTCAAATTCTGCTTCTGTTTCGCCGGGGTGGCCGGCAATGAGCGTCGTTCTCAGGGCAATTCCCGGCACTTTTTCCCGAATGGTGTGAATCAGCTCTTCGGTTTTTTCACGGCTTACGCCCCGGCGCATGCGCTTGAGCATGGATGTGGAACCATGTTGCAGCGGCATATCGAGGTAATTGCAAATATTGGGTCTAGCGGCCATGGCATCCAGAATCTCCAGCGGAAAACCTGCCGGATAAGCATACTGCAACCTGATCCAATCTATGCCTCCCACATCGGCCAGTTTATGCAACAATTGATCGAGGCTTCGTTTTTTGGTGAGATCAAGGCCATAATAAGTCAAATCCTGAGCTATCAAAATCAATTCTTTGGTGCCTTTGGCGGCCAGATTTTTGGCTTGCTGCACCAGCAATTCCTCGGGCACGCTTACATGTTTGCCCCGCATGATGGGTATGGCGCAAAAGGAACAAGGTCGGTCGCAACCTTCGGCAATTTTCAGGTAAGCGTAGTGCGCCGGGGTGGTAAGCAATCGTTCACCTACCAATTCGTGTTTGTAGTCGGCTTTCAGGGTTTTCAGCAATCGTGGCAAATCACGGGTGCCAAACCAAGCATCTACCATGGGAATTTCCTGCTCCAGGTCGTCTTTGTACCGTTGCGAAAGGCAACCCGTCACATACACTTTGTCCACCATGCCCTGCTCTTTGGCATCCACATAGCGCAAAATGGTGTCGATGCTTTCCTGCTTGGCGTTGTCGATAAATCCGCAGGTATTGATGATTACAATGCCGGCGTCGTCTTTTTTCGACTCGTGTTCCACATTGAAGTTGTTTCCCTTCAGCTGAGTAAACAGATTTTCAGAATCGACCAGGTTTTTGGAGCAACCAAGGGTAATGATGTTGACTTTGTTTTTAACGATGCCTTTTGTTTTCATGAAATCGAAGCGAAAGGCAAAGGTAGGGTAAATGTGTGGAGGTAGCAGATTACTTCAAATAATGGATTCCGCATGGGATGATAATGCAAGTTTGAGATTCAACCTTAATTTATAGAAATACTTTCAATGTTGGGGTTTTTCTGGATTGTAAACATGTTTGAATTAGTTTCTTTAATTTACTCGGCAAACCACTTGGCATATTGAAAATAGCACATAGTCATTGTTGCCTATACGGTCAGATAGCCGGGGGATAAAATGCCCCCAACTTCCAGCCCTTAAAATTTAGGTAAAACGGTTACATTTTTAGGTATTTAAAACCAGTTTACAACTACTTCCAGGTAAACTCCATCCTATCATTGCTCAGGCCAACATGTAACTTCTTCACAGCCCCTACTGGTGCTGGCTTTCCAGAACCAACAGGATCAAAGTGCGGCAGTGGCTCAACCCAACTGTGGTTTCCGCTCTGGGTGTTTACATTTTTGCCCGCAGCAGTAAGTTGGTTCACCTCGTTGCCAAACCCATGCAGCACCAGTTTCAAGTTTTTGAATTTACTGGCGTAGCTTCCTTCTACCTTCGACAAAACGATTGATTTTTTGGCAGCATCGTAGGTGATGGTTCGGCGGTAGTAGCCGTCTTTCTCATAGTTGTAGCTGCTACCGTCGTCTTCATAATACACAAAACCAGAACCTGTTTTACCTTTGTATACGTGTAAAAACAAAGTGTCTTTCGGCTGTTGCTGTGTGCTTTCTACCAAAGTTTGCGCTGGCACTATTGATCCTCCACGCACAAACACGGGCAGTTTTTCGATGGGACAATCCACGAAGTACTCGCCTTTAGAAGCGTAATATTTATCATCGAGCAAGTCATACCAGCCATTATCATCTGGCAAATACACTTTGGTGATGGTTTTGGTACTCACTTCCGGACAAACCAACAAGCCTGGCCCAAACAAGAACTGATTTTGAAACCTACCGTCGTATACATTGGCATCGTGCGTGTAGTTGATGGCCAGGCTGCGGTTCACTGGCATGCCATTTTTATGTGCATCGTAAAAAGTGCTGTATAAATAAGGTAACAAGCGATAACGCAGCGAAATGTAGTTTTTAGAAATGGCTTCAATTTCCTCCCCATAGCTCCATGGGTCAGACTCTTTGGTGTTTATAGCCGAGTGGATTCGGAAAAAGGGAGAAAAAGCCCCAATCGTTACCCATCGACCAAACAACTCTTTCGACGCCCCACCTGTAAATCCGCCCACGTCCATGCCAGTATAGGGCACGCCAGTTAGTCCCATACTATTGAGCAAGCGAACTCCCGCCATCATGTGGTCGTCGGAGGCCACGTTGTCGCCTGTCCAAACCGCAGCATAGCGTTGAATGCCGCTGTAGCCTGCCCTGGTTAAAATAAATGGCCTGCGACCAAGAAGTTGTTTTGCACCGAGGTAAGTGCTTTCTACCATTTTCAAGCCATATATATTGTGCCCTTGTCGGTGGCTGCCTTTTTTACCTTCAAAATCAAATTCCACCAAATCAGGAAAACGCTGACCCCAGGTTGCTGGTTCGTTCATGTCGTTCCAAAAGCCTTCCACACCCGCATCGGTGTAGCTTTTAAAACTTTTGCCCCACCAGTTTCTGGTTTTTGGATTGGTAAAATCAGGAAAATGACACCAACCCGGCCAAACCTGTCCGCTGTAGTCGGTTTTGTCAGGATATTTCAAAAACAAGTTGTCCTTCACGCCCTCGTCGTAAGCAACATAGCCTTTCTCTACTTTCACACCTGGATCAATGATAACCACCGTATTGAATCCCAACTTTTTCAGCTGGTCGTTCATGGCTTTGGGGTTCGAAAAACGCTCCTTGTCCCAGGTGAACACCTTATATTTCTCCATGTGGTGAATGTCGAGCACCATGGCATCGGCAGGTATTCCTTTTTCTCTAAATGTCTCCGCAATCCGAATCACTTCTTTGTCAGGATAGTAGCTGTAGCGGCATTGTTGCAAACCCAATCCCCAAAGCGGTGGCATGGGCATTTTGCCGGTTAAAATGCTGTAACTGTTGATGATATCGGCCACTTTGCTGTGCCAAATGAGGTAGTAGTCCATGTCGCCGGCTTCGGCAGTGTAGCTGGCAAAACGGTCGTTGCTGGCTCCAAAGTTGAAGTGGCTTTTATGGCTGTTGTCCATGAATACACCATAATTAACACCACTGTGCACTCCAATGTAAAAAGGCAATGTTTGGTAAATGGGATCAGCCCCCGATGGATAAGCAAAGAAATCGGTGTTCCAATTGGTATATCCTTCGCCTCTTCTGTTTAAAGGGCCAGTTTTTTCTCCCAAACCAATGAAACGCTCGTCTTTTTGAAGTTTTTTGTGGGTCACACTTTGCTCGCCCATCCAGCCCGTGCCAAAGGCTGGCTCATCTTCGTTGATGAGTCGGTTAGTTTTGTCGAACAATTTGATGCGAACGGGAGCTAAAGCCACCTCAACTCTGATCGAATCTGTGCTCAATGTAAGCGAACCTGCATTTTCAGTGATTTTAAAACCTTGTTCTACCGAATTGACCGTGACGGCATAACTAAAATCGTCGAACTTCGCTTCTTTAGTTGCTGTTATGCGCACTACGCTGGGGCTGTACACCTTTATTCGGTATTGACCCATCGAGGTTTTCAACAAAACCCCATCTTTCAGTTTTTCGGTTGATTGTACGTTTCCTATCGATTGATACAATCGTCCTTGTGCGTGAATAGCAAAGGAAAATAGAAGCATGGCTGTTGCCTGCATCAATGTCTTCATCATCTTTTTGGCTTATTAGTCTTTCGACATATTCAATTTAAAGTGTGCAAAAATGGAGATTTAGTCCGTTTACCAAAATCATATAAATAATGTAAGAAGAAATGAGGGCTTCAACCGATTGAATTTCTTGTATTTAATTGAGAACCAAGTTCACATTAAAAAAAAATTAAGTGGCAAAGTTTGGATTTTTTCTTCTTAGCCCTATACCTTAGCGCTAATTAATCACCGATTGATTTATTGAGAATGGGCAAAAAGTTAGAACATTTTATGCAAAATTCCGGTAAACAATCTTAAACCAAAAATTAACCAGTTATGCGAAAACACTACCAATGGGCCTGGCTCATTCTGGTGTGGCTCATTCCACACTTGCTGTTTGCTCAGGAGCGACAGTATTCGGGAACAATTCTATCCGCATCCGACAACAGTCCGATTCCCGGAGTGAACGTGGTCATTAAAGGAACCACCACCGGGGTTTCCACCGATTTTGATGGTAATTTTAAAATCTCTGCCGAGCAGGGAACCACGCTTGTTATCAGCTACATTGGCTTTAAAACACAGGAGATTTTACTAGGTGCAAGCGCAACTGTGAGTGTAAAACTTGAAGAAGACGTTCAGGTGCTGGGCGATGTGGTAGTTGTAGGTTATGGCTCTTTGAGCAAAAAAGATGTAACTGGTGCTATCACAACCATTGGAAGCAAAGATTTTCAGACAGGTGTGGTTACCACTCCCGAGCAACTAATAGCAGGAAAAGCTGCCGGTGTGCAGATTGTGCAAAATGGCGGTTCTCCAGGTGCTGGTAGCACCATCAGAATCAGGGGAGCTGCTTCTTTGAATGCATCGAACGATCCCTTGGTGGTTATCGATGGTGTGCCTGTTGACAATGGAGGAATAGCTGGATCTCCAAATCCGCTTTCGCTTATCAACCCCAACGATATCGAAACCTTCACCATTTTAAAAGATGCTTCAGCCACAGCAATTTACGGTTCAAGGGCTTCGAACGGTGTAATTATGATTACGACCAAAAAGGGAACGAAGGGAATGAAGCCAGCTTTCAATTTTTCTACACAAAACTCTTTGGCACTTATCAGAAGAAAAGTTGAAGTGCTGGATGCATATGATTTTAGAGCCCTGGTTACCAAACCTGAAAACCGTGCTACTGCTGCCCAGATAAGAAGAATGGGAAATTCGAGCACAGATTGGCAAAATGAAATATACCGTCCGGCTCTTACAACAGACAATAATTTGAGCTACACTGGAGATCTGGCTAAATTGATGCCAATGCGGGCATCGGTTGGTTTTTTAAGTCAACAAGGCATATTGAAAACGGATAAAATGGACAGGGTTTCTGCTGGTCTAAATTTGAGTCCTACTTTTTTGGACGGTAATCTGAAAGTAAATTTAAACGTGAAAGGCTCTCTTTCAAAAAACAATTTTGCCAATCAAGGAGCCATTGGGGCAGCAGCTACTTTTGATCCTACCCAGCCTGTGAATGACTCTACCAATCAGGCATTGGGACGATATGGTGGATACTTTGAATACCTCGACAACCGCAGGAGGCCAAACCAGTTAGCACCAAGAAATCCCGTGGGATTACTCATGCAGAGGCAGGATCAGTCTAACGTTCTGCGAAGTATTGGTAATTTACAAATAGACTACACCCTTCCGTTTTTGCCAGATTTAAGAGCAAATTTAAATCTTGGTTATGACATTGCTCAAGGTACAGGAACAGTAGAAGTACCTGATAGTGCAGCATCAAACTACTTTACCAGAGGGCAATTCAGCGAATACCGTCAAGATAAACGAAACACATTGGCGGAGTTTTTCCTCAACTACCAGAAAAATCTGGACGGCATCAATAGCCGGATTGATTTGATGGCAGGTACAGCCTATCAGGATTTTCTTACCACAAACTACGCTTTCAGAACGCTTACATTTAGAAGAGATACTCTTGCTGCAATACCAAGACCGGTTTTCCCGCTCGACAAACCGCAAAACAGGTTGATTTCATTCTACACCAGATTGAACTATGCTTTCATGGAGCGCTTAATTTTAACAGCCACCATGCGTTGGGATGGTTCGTCTAGATTCTCACCTGATACTAGGTGGGGCGCTTTTCCGTCTGCTGCATTGGCATACCGACTCACAGAAGAAAAATTCATCAAAAACCAGAATGTAATTTCTGACATCAAAGCCCGGGTGGGTTGGGGTGTAACTGGTCAGCAGGATATTGGAGCGAATTATGGCCATCTTTCTGTGTATGGCATTTCTTCAAACACTGCCATGTATCAGTTTGGCGACAACTTTTATAATATGGCTCGTCCATCGGCCTACGACCCGAATATCAGATGGGAGCAAACCACAACCTGGAACGCCGGTGTTGATTTCGGGTTTATAAAAGACAGAATCACAGCAAGTGTAGACGTGTATTACAAAGACACCAAAGATTTGTTGAACGTGGTGCCAACACCAGCGGGTGCTAATTTCAGCGACCAGGTGTTAACCAACGTAGGTAGCATTGAAAATAAAGGAATAGAATTGGCCATCAATACAATTCCAGTTAAAACTGAAAAACTGGAGTGGAATTTTGGCTTCAACGTAACTTCAAACGTGAATAAAATCACAAAGCTGAACAACCAGGCTGATCCAAATTACCAAGGAGTGCCAACCGGTGGAATTTCTGGTGGAGTAGGCAACAACATTCAAATTCAGAGTGTTGGTCATCCGCTCAATTCATTTTACGTATACCAGCAAGTATATGGGCCTGATGGTAAACCGGTTGAAGGACAATATGTTGATAGAAACGGTGATGGAGTCGTAAACGCTTCTGATTTGTACCGTTACAGAAATCCTGCACCAGTGTTTTTTTATGGCATCAATTCAAGCCTGAACTATGGTAAATTCTCTGCCGGATTGGTCATTCGTGGTAGCCAAGGCAATTATGTTTACAATAATGTGTACTCAAACCTGGGTGCTGTCAACACGGTCCTTTCCCGTCAGGACTTTTTGGTGAATGCATCAAAAAACGTGCTGGAAACCAACTTCAATGGAAACCTTCAAGGAGTTGACAATTCAAAGCGGTTATTGTCTGACTATTATGTCCAAAACGCATCATTCATCAGACTCGACAACCTAACTTTTGGATACGACTTTGGTTCTGTAATCCATCCAAGCACCATGCTTAGAGCCAATTTGAATCTTCAAAACTTTTTTGTGATCTCTAAGTATAAAGGTGTTGACCCAGAAATTTTTGGAGGAATTGACAACAACTTTTATCCAAGACCAAGAGTTATTACGGTAGGCTTAAACCTAAGTTTCCAATAATCTAAACCATTCAACCAAAAGAAAGAAATGAAAACGTTCAATAAAATATTCATTTGGGTTTTGCTTCCAGCTTTGTTCTGGACAGCATCTGGTTGCAAGAAGCAATTGGATTTATTTCCCCTTAATGACTTGACGCCTGACAAAGTGTATGCAAATGCTGCAGGATACAGGCAGGTTTTGGCCAAAGTGTATGGATCTTTTGCCACAACTGGCAACAATGGGCCTGCTGGAAATGCAGACATTCCCGGTGGTGGTGATGAAGGTTTCTCCGACTTCGTAAGAGGATTGTGGAATGCTCAGGAGTTGCCAACAGATGAAGCTGTTGTGGGCTGGGGCGATATTGGGCTTCAGGATTTTCACAACATGAACTGGACAGCAGAAAATGGTTTTATAAGAAGACTTTATGCCAGAAGCTATTTTCAAATTGTGCTTTGTAATGAGTATCTTCGTGAATCTACCGACGCCAAACTCAGCGAAAGAGGTATTGCAGGAGACGAAGCAGCAGATATCCGGCTTTCAAGATTTGAAGCTCGTTTCTTGCGTGCATTTCAGTATTGGGTCTTAATGGATCTGTTTGGCAATGTACCTTTCGTAACAGAGAATGATCTTATTGGTTCCAATTTGCCTGTTCAAATCAACAGAGCCAATTTGTTCAACTACATCGAAGGAGAATTATTGGCCGTAGAAGGTTCATTGAAAGAACCACGCACCCACGAATATGGCAGGGCCGACAGAGGAGCTGCATGGGCACTTTTGGGTAGATTGTACCTCAATGCGAAAACATACACAGGTTCAGAAAGGCTGGACGATGCAGTAACTTATTCCAAGCGGGTGATTGATGCCGGCTACACCCTGCATACCGACTACAGACAGCTTATGCTGGCCGACAATGATCGACTTCGTACTTCAGAGTTTATCTTTACAGTAAGGTATGACGGCAATAGTACTCAAACGTACGGCGGAACTACATTTTTAATGAATGCTTCGATTGGTGCTCCAATGGTAGCTGCAGACTACGGGACCAATGGAAGTTGGGCGGGACTTCGAACTACTAAAAATTTACCTCGTTTGTTTCCTGACTCAGGTTTCAGCACAGAGCCATTGCCTGATCTAAGAGCACAGTTTTTCAGAGGTGGTTCTACAATCGATATTGCCAATATTGCCAACTTTCCAGATGGTTACAAAGTTACTAAGTATCGCAATCTGAACTTCGATGGCACTCCTGGAAAAAACTGGAACAATAGTTTCTCTGACTCAGACTTTCCTTTGTTTCGCCTTGCAGAACAGTATTTGATTTACGCAGAAGCAACATTGCGAGGCGGGAACGGAGACTTAGGCCTAGCCACACAGTATATAAACGGTTTGCGAACAAGATGTGAGGCAGAACAAGTCGCTTCCCTTGCTTCCCTTGACCTTGATTTCATTCTGGATGAGCGAGCAAGAGAATTGTATTGGGAAGGTCATCGCCGAACCGATCTGATTCGCTTCGACAAATTTACTAAAAACTACAATTGGCCATGGAAAGGTGGAGTTATTGATGGTCGGGATGTAGAAGACTATTTAAAACTTTACCCGATTCCTTCCAATGAGTTGCAAGCAAATCGCAATTTGAGGCAAAATCCAGGACCTTACTGATTTTTTTGCTTTTGACCTTGATAAAATCCCGGCTTAAAACCGGGATTTTTTATGTAAATTATTTTCCAGGCCAATTCTCCTTTAACCCGCATTGCTCAAACAGCCTTTTTAGAAGCCGGTAAAAAAACTTTTTCATGCTAATTTTGGTATTTTTTGACCTATTTTATCAATCCCAGAAGTTGTCATGCTAAGTGCCTGTTTTTCAGCATCAGGTATTTTGCAGAAACCAGTTTGTAGTCCTCAGTGGGGTTGACTGGCTGGTCGGGTTAACAGTAGCTTTGCGGGTTGTATTTCAAGAGCGTTTGTAGGGTAAACCCATCCTCAAAAAAGCTAGACGGTTACTATCGGCTGGTGGAAAGCTATCGCAATAGCCTGGGTCGGGTATGCCATCGGACCCTGCTCACTATTGGTTTTTTTGATCGGGAGCCTAGCCCTGAGCAGCTCAATGCCATCGCAAGAGCCTTGACCGACAGGTATCAAAAGAAAACCAGCCCGAATACAGCAAGCCCTGAAAATCAAAAACAAGCCCTTCAAAAACTAAAATCTGTAGTACACGACTTGTCCCGATTTATCGGGAAACCCGAAGTCAAAAATAGCCTACCTGTTATTTATAAGGCTTATACACCTATCTAATGTGCTAGGTGGGTTAATTTTTAACCTGTACACCAGAACATTCTTGTATTATACATTTGTCACACAATCTTTTATTTGACATTTTTAATCTTTAATTGTACGCCAGTAAAGTACAGAGTGATTGAGCGAGTCAATCCCGGTGATCGCACCTAACCAAAAAGGCTTTAGCCGATGGCGAACCGCTTTTAAAAGACCTTGCCCATCGTGCTTCTCAAATCAGTTAGGTGAGTTACATCGACACACTTGCCGTTATTGCCGCTTTGATGGAAGTAATCCAGAGACGGGCGGGTAGTTCGCCGAGGCGAACTGGGAAGCCTCTTATTGCCAAAACCAGTGAAGGAGCAGAAACAGTAGTAGATAAGGTAAGTGTCAATTCAATTAAAAGAGTAAAAGTGGCTTTTCGTCCGGGAGCGGATTTTAGAAAATTGGCCAAAACCCTGAAATAGAAAAAGGCCAAATAGCCGGATAGGTTTTGCTGCTATATTTATGTGAAATCCCGCCTGTGATGGGCGGGCTTTATTTTATTAGCCTAGTTATTTTACTTATGTTTATTTATACTTTTACAACGAAAACTTTTTCTTAATTTTAAAGTTGCTTATTGATTTTGTCACGAATACAAATATTAGGTTTCATACTATTGGTAGCTCTTTCTTGTAAGAAGAAGGACAATGAGCCATTATTTGATTCTATGGGATTATCTGCTGCTATTGGATCTGCTGAGATATTTCCAATTCCCCAAGCTAGTTCATTCCAGTTTTCGGATACAATCATAGTCAACGAAATTCGTAATGGAGTTGAGGAAGCCTGCACGACATTCAGTGTAAAAGCCAAAAGTAGGTTTGAAGAGTTAAGCGTTTTTTATGCTACAAATTACTCTGAGATATGGCCTGGGAATATTGTTCAGGGAAAGTATGTTCAAGAAAGTGGAAGGTTAGTAAGTTTTGCTGGTAGTGGTATAATTCGTAAGCCAATTGAAGTTGGAATTAGTGGCTCAATGCGAAGTACGCCTGCTTTAGTTATTCAAAATCCTTCTGAGGCTTCTGTTTCTAAGAAAATAACAGACAACCATTATTTTTTCTGGTTCGATAGTCCTCTTTTTACTTTTTTGGAAGGCAAAAGAAATTATAGCAAAAACCAAGTAAGCAGCGAGTTAGGCTTCAATGCAGGTTGGCTGACAGGCAATGTTAGTGTATTGTTGTCCAATGTTTCTACAACTACCAGCGAATCCATTGTGCTTTCATTAAAGCAAGTCTACTATACAGCAAGTTGTAATCGACCTCTGTCTCCTTCCGACTTTTTTGCGCCTGGCACAGATGTTGGATCTGTAAAAAGCCTAGTTGTTGCAGGCAACCCGCCTTTGTATATTCAAAGTGTTCAATATGGTCGTGTTGCACTCATAAACATAAAAACTGCTAGCAAGTCTGATCAAGTAATTAGGGCATTTAAGATTAAATTAGGCATTATTTCAGGTAACTTAACCTTTGAAGACGAGCAATTACTAGAATCATCTGAATATAGTGTTTTTGTTGCAGGAGGTCCAGCCATTGATGCCTGGCGAATTGAAAATATTAAAAATTATTTCGACTCTGGAAATGTCTTTAATCCCCGCACAGGTGTTGTACCAGTTAGCTTCACCCTTAACCATTTAAAGGATAACTCACCTTATATGTTTGGAACACAGTTTGACTACCGTTTAAACACTTGCAATTAATCATGGAACAATTTTACTTTGAATTAGAAGGGCAACGCAAAGGGCCTATTTCAATAGAAGAATTAAATAAGGTAGTTGTTGACCCAAATACTTTAGTTTGGAAAGCCGGGCTTGCAAATTGGGTACCCGCTATTCAGTTACCAGAATGGTCGGTAAATCAGCATCCTCCATTGCCACCTTCTTTGCCAAATTCCGTTGATCAATTAAAGCTAAAAGAAAATGTAGAACCAAAAGCAAAACAAGAATCAAATTCAAGTTTTACGAAATACTTAGTCTTAGGTATAATATTATTTTTGTCAGTTGGGGTGGTGGTGGTTTACCTGAACAATAATAGCTCAGTATATGAACCTTATCAACCCAGCGAAGCAGCCTCGCCAGGGAGTACGTACGGCGGTCAAACTGGCCCTGACTACTCGTCATACATCAACAATGTTCAAAAATTTGTAACTGTTGCTGAGCCTTCGGTTATTTTCAAGATTCTTGGAGGTATGGATCCTTTTAATCTCTATGTTACAAATGAACTTCCTTTTACAGCAGAACTGGTTGAGTTAGAGGTATATTATTACAAAGCTGATGGCGACGTTTTTAAATCAGAAACAGTAGTTTTACATAATATTACTAAGGACAACTATTCTTCCGCCATTGCCCCTGGAAGTGAGAGAGGAACTTCTGTTCAAGTTTATTTAAAGCGAGTTAAATGTATAAGCCTTGGTATAGATGAAACTTATCAATAGCATGCCTAAATTTCTATTAATCTGCGCAGTAGTTCTTGTTCTTTTAGGCTGTAAAAAACAAGATGACCCAGGTCCTATTTATTTTGATAGCCATTTAAAACCTATTAAAATAGTTGACGAGACTATTAGATTAAATTCAAGGTTGAGCTTAGTTGGTAGCAACAGGGTAGTTAAAACCATTCAATTCCCTACAAGAACAGTAAAATGGTCTTACTGGATGGGGGTAGGGAAAGATGTAGAACAAAGAATGTTTGAAACTTATGCGCCTCTCTTGCCACTTGCAGCAAAGAAGATTCTTACTGGAAGTGGGTTCTCTGAGAATGATGGATATATAGCAGCAGGTTGGGGGCTGATAAAAAACTTTGACCTGATAGCTGGTTCTGCTGCTATTGATTTGTATTTGTTGAATGAATCGGGAACTCGAGCCTTTGATAATAATGTGAGTCCTATTCCATACATCCACGCTGACCAACAAACCATTAATGGCTGGAAACTTTATGACATTTTGGACACACCTGAAATAAGCCCATTTCAAAGAACCTTGTTTATTGGTCTTAGAAATATGGATTCATTTTCAGGCCAAGATGTAAAAATTCGAGTCTATGCCTATGTAGTTAGGGATGATTTTGAAGAAAAATAACAACAAGTGTGTCTTAATCTTCATACCCACACTCCCCTCCCTACCGCCAATCCTCCCGCTGCTATCAATCCAAACCGCTGTATTTATTCCACAACGCCAACCTCAGTTTTTCCCTTTCTAGAATCAGCTTGGCCAATCCAGATGCCCATTCCTGTGGAGATTTTTGGAATATTGCTTTAGATTTTTCTTCATCCACATCAATCCGATACAGCACTTGCGCCAGCAATTGAGGTCTCGTTTCCAACAGGTATTCTATTTGTTTTTCGAGATATACCAGCAATTGGGCTTCCTGGTTTTCTCCAGGCTGGGCTACCAAATCCCGAATCCAGCTTTGTAATTCCGAAGCCTCGGTCATTTCCATCAAAAACGGGCCATTTTAAACAGATTCAGGTCTTTGTAGCGCATGTTGAGCATGCGGGCCAGGTGCTTATTGGTGAGCGAACCTTTGTAGCAATACACGCCTTTCATAAACCATTCTTTAGCGAAAATCATGTCTTCGATGCCACCAAGTTCGTTGGCACGCAAAATGATGGGAGTCAGAATATTGCTTAAAGCTGAAGTTGCGGTGTGGGCCACCCTCGAAGCTATATTGGGCACACAATAATGGGTAACGCCAAATTTTTTGAAGGTCGGCTGGCTGTGGCTGGTCATTTCAGAAGTTTCGAAGCAACCTCCCTGGTCTATACTCACGTCCAGCACAATGGAATCAGGTTTCATGCAGGCCACCATGTCTTCAGAGACCACGCATGGTGTGCGGCCTTCCTCTGCTCTCAACGCTCCAATCACTACGTCGGCTCTTTTGATGGCATCGCTCAAATTGGCCAGGTCAATGGTAGAAGTAAAAATGTTGGCGCCCAATTCTTGTTTTATGCGGCGCAGTTTGTACAGGTGGTTGTCGAAAATCTTTACCTCAGCGCCCAGTCCAATGGCACAACGGCAAGCATATTCACCTACTGTACCTGCACCGATAATGACTACTTTGGTTGGGGGCACGCCGGTTACTCCACCCATGATAATGCCTCTGCCGGCATTGTTGCTATTCAGGTATTCTGCGGCAATAAGTAGCACCGTGCTTCCGGCAATTTCGCTCATAGCCCGCACTATCGGTACCGAACCAACAGGATCTTCAATCATTTCAAAAGCTATCCCGGTTATTTTTTTGGCATTCAGTGCCTGGAAATAATCTGTTGTGAGTTGAGTAACCTGTAAGGCTGAAATCAGGCTGCACCCCGGTTTCATCAAACCAATCTCGTCCATCGAAGGCGGATTAATTTTCAACACCAAATCACTTTGCTCATACACCTCGTTGGGTGAATAGGCAATGTGTGCCCCTGCTTCGCTGTACGCTCTATCGTCGAACTTGCTGCCTTGACCAGCACCGGCTTCAATGGTGACTGCATGCCCATTGTTTACCAGCAATGCCACGCCATCAGGTGTTATCGGCAAGCGGTTTTCCTGCATGGCAGTTTCTTTTGGTACACCGATAAACAGACCCGAAGTTTGTGTTTTCACTTCGAGCAACTGCTCTTTGGGTTGCATGGCCGATTCTTTTGCCATGGCACCTAATCCGGGATTGATTTCAATTTTCATGTTTGGTTAACCTAATCTGGCGTTGTCCGTCTGGCAGCAGTTCCATGTCTACTTCAATACGTGTTTCAGCAGCAAGCGCCGGAAACATTTTCCACCACTCCACAAAGCAATAATCAGCCTCGTCCATGGCGTCGTCGAGGCCTGCACGCAAAGCTTCTTCTTCTGATTTTAGCCTGTAAAAATCGATGTGATGTACCGTTTCATTTTGCCTGGTTTTGTATTGATTCAGCAAGCTAAAAGTGGGAGAAGTTACCCTGTCTATCACTTCAATTTCTTTGCACAAAGCTTGAATAAATGTTGTTTTTCCGGCACCCGGGACGCCATCGAAAAACCAATGTTGAACGTCCCCCGACCATGCAATAGCCTCATTTGCAAGTTGCTGCAAATCGCCAGGTTGTCGTGCTGTAAAAGTGAGTGTGTCCATCAAAGTAGATAGCAGGCAATGCTAACCATTTTGGAGAAGTTTACCAAACACTTGTTGCATATCAGAGCAGGCTCAATCTAACTTTCGAGAAGCTCATTTCACTTGAATGCAGCGTTTGGTTACATATTTCATAAGAAATCAGCAGAAAAAATTACACAGCCATCAAAGCCACATTTTGGTTTTTGGGAATCATAGAACCAAATTTAAAATCTTAAAAGCACAGGCATGTTCATCAATTACCTTCAAAGTATAGAATCTATTCCCAGCGAGATTGAGAAGGCTAAAACCAAGCTTGCTTTTTGGATTATTCTCATCTACACCCTTTTTGGTTTGACAGCCCAAGGCTTTATGTTCCAGAAGGACCTGGCGCATTTAATTCCTTTTTCCATTTTAGGTACATTGTTCGACCTGGCTTGCCTTTATTTGTTATTGGTAAAAAAGCGTTTGAACACAGCAGCCTCTTTGTTCACATCGACCAGTATTTTACTATTTAGCTTAAGCCTGTTTTTTTCTGATTCTCCTTTGTTTTTGTCGGCTATTGTAATTCATTGTGTGATCCTGGTTGTGGTCGGTTTTTTTACAGCAGGGCCAAGGTTAGGGCTAGCTTTGCAGGCTTATTTGCTCATTTTCTCTACTTTGTTTGTCTTGCTCAGGCAAACACCACTTGATCCTGCAATTCTTACGGGCATTAAGGTTGAAGGATATGAAACCCTTATCAACATACTCTTTTTTGCAAGTCTGATATTTTTTGGTTTCGTCTGTTTAACCATTTCTACCTACTTCTGGAAAAGTGAAAAGAGCCTCAACGACCAGGCACAATTTTTCAATTTACTTTTTGAACAGTCGGTCGACGCCTTGTTTTTAATGGATGCAAAATCAAAGAAGCTTACAGATTGCAACGACCGTGCTTTAGAACTGTTTGGATTTCAAGATAAATTAGAGCTATTGGCCAGTTTCGGAAAGGATTTGGAACTTTCTCCCCTTTCTGCGGCTGAGCGTAGGCAACTAATTGAGCGAACCCGTCAAGGTGAACTTTGGAGTATGGACATGCAGTACCGGCGTTTCGATGGTTTAACTTTTTGGGGCAATTTGTCCGGTTCATTTTTTTCGCTCAACGAAGAATCTTTTTTTCTCATTCGAATCAGCAACGTGCAGGAAAAAAAAGAAGCCGAAATGGCAATTCAGCAGTCGCAAGAGCAATTAATGGCCATTGTGAACAACCAAGGTGGGCCGGTTTGGCTTATGAATTCAAGTGGTCAGATTGTGATTGCAAACGATGCATTCCACAGATCGAAAGAACAGTTTGAAGTATTTTTGTCTTCACTTGCCACCGAAGAAAAAACGGCTATTGAGCAGGAAATGAAGGCCTTTTGGGATGAAAAATATGATAAAGTATTTGCAACGGGGGAAATTATAGAGGATGTTTTCGACCGCTTGGGCAGAAAGAACAAGGTGATGTTGAGACCTGTTTACCATGCCGGCATTGTAACAGCTGTTACTGTTTCGGCAAACGACATCACCGAAAGTTTGAAAGCGAGAGAAGAGCGGGAGCAAATGCATTTTTTCAGAGAAACGGTTATTAACAACATTCCCAATATCATTTACTCTTTCGACCTCATCAACAAGAAGTTTCTCTATTTGTCGCCAAATGCAAGTGTTGTTTTAGGTAGATCAACAGAGTGGCTTTTGGAAGATTCTTCCCGATTCACTCAAATTGTCCATCCTGATGACATGCATTTTCTCAAATCAGGTGAAAGAAGAAATCTGAAAGAAGAATCAACTTTTGAGCTAAGAGTACTAAGCGAAAACAATGAAATAAATTGGTTGCGAATCACCTCTAGACCAGTTTTTGACGAAAATAAACAATTGATTCGAATAGATGGCGTGGCCCAGTCGATCAACAAGGAAAAGGAAGCCATTTTAGAGTTAGAGCGGTCGAACGAGTTGCTTAAACTGTTGAATTCCAATGCAATAACGCTGTTTCAAAATCCAGACCCGGTGCCTGCAATACCAGGATTGTTTGAAGAATTAGGCAAGCAAATTCAGGCGCAATCCATTCAACTTTTCAAGTATTCAGATGAACAGAAAACGCTCATTCATTTGCGCATGGGTTGGTCTTGTCAAGAAGGACAAATTACGATTAATGGGACTCCTGAAGAGGTGTTTCAGGTAGAAAACTATGAGCATTGGCTTGACATATTGAAAAGATATGAATTTCTAACCCTTCACGAATCCTCTGCTACTGCGCATGAATTAGCCTTTTTGCATGCCCATAAAGCCCAGACTATGCTCGCAGTTCCCTGGCTGATTGGTACTGAATTGGGTGGATTTATTTGTATTTTTTGTAAGGCAGAAAGACTGTGGAGGAAAGCAGATACTACCGTTATGCAAACCTTGGCCATGTATGTGGGCACCGCTCATGAACTGGCAGTAAAAACCAGAGAAATAATCAAAAACAAAGAGAAGTACGAGCTAGCCATTGAAGCCTCGCAAGATGGTATCTGGGAAATGAATCTGGAAACAAAAGAGACTTACTTTTCGCCTCGCTGGAAGGCCATTATGGGCTATAATACCGATGAACTTCCCAACAGCATGGAAGTTTGGGGACAACTGGTTTTTGCTGAGGATAAAAAGGAGCTTGAAGACCATTTCAGAGAAAAAATATTGAAAGGAGGTCAAAATTCATATGAAGTAGAGCAAAGATACAGGCATAAAAATGGGCAAATTATTGTGGTGCAAAACAGGGCCATTGTCATGCGCAACAACAAAAACTTTGTGGTGAAAATTATAGGTTCCATTAAAGACATCACAGCCGAGAAAAACCAAATGGAACAGTTGGCTTTGGCAAAAAAAGAAGCCGAAGTATCTGCCAGAGCGAAAGCACAGTTTTTATCGGTAATGAGCCATGAAATCAGAACGCCTATCAATTCTGTTATTGGTCTCTCGCATTTGCTGCTCGAAGAAGAACCTAAGCCACAGCAAATCAATTATCTAAAGAACCTTCAAATTTCTGCTGAAAATCTACTTACACTCATCAACGATATTTTGGACTATACCAAGCTTGAAAGCGGTAAAGTGGTGTTTGAAAAAAGAGACTTTAACCTGGATGAGCTGTTGCGAAAAATTGCTCAGATTCACTTGCCTGCTGCAAATGCGAAACACTTGCAGATTGTTACTGACATAGATGCTGGATTGAATCAGACTTGGGAAGGTGATAGTTTCAGGCTAACCCAAATCATGAACAACTTGGTGAGCAATGCCATTAAGTTTACAGAAAGAGGCAAGGTAGTGGTGAAAGCCAAGTTGCTTGACGAAGTGGGCGGAATTGCTCGAATTCGGGTGGAAGTTTCGGATACCGGTATCGGTATTCCCAAAGACAAGTTGGATTTGATTTTTGAAAATTTCACCCAGGCATCTTCTGATACAACCAGGCGGTTTGGTGGCACAGGTTTAGGCTTGGCCATCTCTCAAAAATTGCTTGAAATGATGGGCAGTGAAATATCTGTAGAGAGCAAAATTAATGAGGGATCATTTTTCAGTTTCGAATTGAAATTGAAGAATAAAAAGGCGCAACATGTAGAGCAAGGAGCGGTGGCCAAAGCAGCAGATAGCAATAGTTTGAAAGGCATGCGCATTTTGGTGGTCGATGACAACCCTGTGAACTTGATGATTGCCAAACGCTTCTTGACCAAATGGGGAGCAGATGTGTTGGAGGCAAACGATGGACAAGAAGCCATTGACATTGCCTTGAAAAACCAGTTTCATTTGGTGTTGATGGATCTGAAAATGCCTGGAATAGATGGCTATAAAGCAACTAAAGTGATAAAAGCCAGCAAACCAACCTTGACGGTTGTAGCATTAACAGCCGATGCCTTTTTTCAGGAGAAAATAGATTTGAAGACTGCCGGTTTCACTGACTTTCTCACCAAGCCTTTCCAGCCTTCTGATTTGTACAAAAAAGTGCAACCCTACTTGCCAGTGTCGGGCTTGTTTAAGATCAGCGAATAGTAAAAGGGGGCTGGAGTCGGGAATCAGTAATCAGGTGTCAGTAATCAGGTGTCAGGTGTCAGGGTTTTTATTCGGCTCCAACCATCACAAAAGATCCCCAGTGCTTTTCTTTTGGATCTCGCTTTCTTCGTCTATCCTTAAGAGTTATTAGCCTTGGCGCTCTCAGGATTCTTAATAGGTCGAGGGACATCCCGGTTGAGTAAGACTATTTCAAAACAATTTACCACCTTGCAATATGCCGCAAGCCGGGTTCAAAATTCGGGACCAATTAGGCTTGTATTTCATCACATGTACCGTTGTACAATGGGCGGATGTGTTCATAAGGCTGGTTTTTGCTGAAATTGTGATTGATAGCCTCAATTACAGCATCAAAGAAAAAGGCTTGTTGGTGTATGCCTGGGTATACTAATACCCAACCATTTACACGCCATTGTTGCTTCAAAAGACGGAGTTCAGCGGTCTGACATGCTCAGAGACTTTAAAAAGTTTACCGCTGGAAAAATCCTGAAAGAACTAGAACAAACACGTGCAGAATCAAGAAAATCGTGGTTGTTGTGCCTGTTTAAAAGTGCTGGAACTGCGAATTCTAACAACGAGCAATACAATAGCAACAGGACAATCACCCTGTAGAACTTAGCGATGCCACCATGCTGCAACATCGTATGGATTATTTGCAGCAGAACCCGGTGAGGGCGGGCTTGGGTTGTGAGCCTTGGGCATATAAGTATTCTTCGGCTTGCGACTAATGAACAACAAGATTTTAATAGTAATTACTTATGTTGAGGTCGTGAATATGTATGGAATCTTTCCTTCGCTTACTGGGACATAGGTCCTGGAATTTATTAGGAGTTCGACGTTCCGAGTTCGGAAACTACGAACAGAGAATAAATAACAAAATCAGGGTTGGAAACGATTTGTTAGTACTTCTGCATTTCTCATTGAACATAAAATAAATGAAAAAGGCCACCCAATCAGGTGGCCTTTCTATATGCTGAAAATACGATTTGTTTACTTGTTTACCGAGAATCGCTGCATTACTTTCCTATCCGCAATAGTTCCGGAGAGGATGTATAAACCAGGTTGCAAACGATCTACCGATATTCCTGCTTCGGTAAGGTCGAGCAGGTTATCGCCTTGCATGGTTTTCATGGTACGGCCTGCGAGGTCGGTAATCTGCAACATGTAACCACCTTCAAGTTCTTCCAGTGGCAGATGCATTTTGATAGACTCGCTGGCAGGATTTGGATATACTGTGAAAGGATTGAACGAAACTGGTACAAAGCCTTCTATCTCTCTGGCAGAGTTGATAATCACGTTGTAGTCTTCTACCTCACCGTAAGAGAATGTTTCACAGGCAGTTTGGGTTGAATTCCACTTCATCGATACACGCATGCGTACTGTGCCCAAAACAGCTGTTGAAGGAACCGTGATGGTGGTACTCAAGGTAGCCGCTGAGGTTGAATTTCGGTTTACAACAGTTTCACCTGCATCTGTAAATAAGCCATTGTTGTTCCAATCGATAAACACTTTCCAGTACTGCCTGGCAGAATAACCCGATCTGAAACCGGCGCTATAGCTCAAGGTATAATTGCGACCTCTCACCACTGAAGCCGAGGGAGAAGAAATAAAAATATACCCGCCATTAGAACCTGATGTACGGTTAATGCCACTAAACGATACAAGATCTATCCATTCGTCGGCTGCGCTATTACCCCTTGATGCACAGTAGGTTGGTCCGGAGGAAGTTGTAGTGAAGGTGGAACTGGCTGAGAAATTACCTGTTCCGGCCGAACATACAGTAGCCACCTGAAATTCATATTGAGTTCCGGCGGTTAAGCCAGTTACACCTAAAGAAGTGCTGGAAGCTGTAAAGTTGTTCCAGCTTGTTGCACCAACTACCCTGATGCGAACATTGTAGCTCGTAGCCCCTGATACAGCAGCCCAATTAAGTGTGGCAGATGTCAGGGTAATGTTGGTGGTGTTTAATCCTGAAGGCACGCCGCAGGTACTTGGGGCCACTGGTGTACAACCATTCGATGAGAGCAAACTAGCTCTTGTGCCTCCGGTGGCAAACAAAGCATTCATCCTATCCCTCTGGCCTGCAGAAAACATATACATACAGGCATCATCGGTGTAATCCATGTAGTTCATTGTCATCTCTACAGGAGTTCCGGTACAGGTGCTTCTATGCCCAGAAGCAGGACAACCATAGTTGGCGGCATTGTGTGGTGGTGTGTCGGCTACAAAGTCGCTTCCGCAGGTTGCATCACCCCAGATATGTCTCAAGTTAAGCCAGTGACCTACTTCGTGCGTACCGGTTCGTCCTTTGTTGTAAGGTGCTGAAGTGCCTCCAGGTAAGGTTGAGAACAATACTACAACCCCATCAGTAGCTGCTGCACCTCCCGGAAACTGGGCATAGCCCAAAACGCCATTGCTGAGGTTGCAAACCCAAATATTTAAATAGCGGGATGCATCCCAGGCATTGCTGCCACCATTGGCTGTGAACTTCACATTGTTGTTGGTGGAGAAAGCAGTAGTTGTGGTTTGCCTGCGAACAATTCCCGTAGAAGCAAGACCTTGCGGATTACGTTGCGCCATACAAAACTGAATTTCGCAATCTGCTGCAACACCGGCAAATATTGACGGTATTAACGATGCATCAGCATTGAGTTTTCTAAAGTCTTTGTTCAATACATCGAGCTGGGCAAGCAAAGCTGCATCAGAAACGTTTTGTGCAGTAGAATTCCAAACCACGTGAAATACAACCGGAATGGTTATAATGGTACCATTAAGCTTTTGAGCAGCACCGCCGCCCTTGATGTAGTTTTCCGTTTGCCACTCTATATTGTCCAAACGTTTTTGCATTTCCGGATCCGTTTGCAGCTGATGTTCATGGGCTTCCATGGTGCCACAATTGCGTAGATTGTGGTTTTGTGCCAACACACCGGAAAACAATGTGGACACGATAGCAAGGCTGAGTAAATAGATTTTTTTCATGTAATGATTGTTTGAAAGGCGAAATGTGAGTTTTTTCTCCATAAAAACAAATAGCACCGAAATTAATATGTACGAAACACCGAAAAATAGCCATGAATTGCTAAAAATATCCGCCAAAGCCAAATAGAATTTTGAAATGGATGCAATTGTTAGAATATTGTAGAACATTAAAAATAGCTTGAAGGCATGTATTTAGGGCCTACTGAATAACCCATAACAATTTGAAAATAAGTTACCAAGCTTGTAACCTTGTGGCAACAAGTGCAAGGAATAATGCCACTTGCATCCAAAAAGCGTGCATCTAAGCAAGCCTACCAGAGTTTAGGCCAGCTTACAATCAATGGTTTTGAAACTCCATTCACTCAAAAATTAGATCCTGGTAACCTCTGGGTGAAGTTGGCAAGTCAAATTCCGTGGGATCAGATTGTGGGTGTGTACCTCAAACAACTCCGCAACCACAGCACGGGAGCCTCTTCAATCAATCCTAGAGTAGTTCTTGGGGCAGTAATGATCAAGCACATCAAAAACCTGAGCGATGAAGAAACCATCTTTGAGATGCAAGAAAACGTCTACCTCCAATACTTCATTACAGCTTATCGACCTTTTGTTCCAACCAGTCCTGGAAGGAAAAAAACCTCGGACTTATCGGCAGCAGGCTCGCAAAAATTATCTTGGTGCTAAACCTGGTCAACTTGGCCAGGGTAGCACCACTTTGCATATAGCCAACTTATTCAGCGTGGAGTGAAAGCTTCTGGACTCTCATTAACCATGTGATTCTGTATTTTAAACTACGTGAAAATGGGAAATTACTTTTTCAGTAGACCCTATTTAGGCCTAGCTTGTTTTTCTTTATTCGAGAGGGTAACAGCGGGGAATATGTATGGAATCTTTCCGGTAAGTTATCAACAGTTAGCCCTCTTTCTGGGAATACAAAAATAGTAGAAAAATCACATTTCTAAATTTGGTTTTAAGACAGTACCTTCGAACAGGGGGTTTCAGTGCTGAGACTTCTACCTCGAGAACTGAACAATCAATTCGCTGTGCTGGGGAAACAAATCCAACAACGCTTGCTGGGTCGGCAGGTGAAAATCTGCAAAATCAAATCCAGGAGCTACTGTACAACCTACCAGTGCATACCCATCTGGAGGATAAGCCCTGGAACCAAAGTAATGCCCTGCTGGAATCCAGGTTTGAGGGCTTTGGTTGTTTTCAAAGTCAAGGCCAAGCAGGGTTGTCTTTGCTTGTTTTGTTTCAGGATCTATGCTCAGAATTTCCAGTCCAGTGCCTTCGTAAAAGTGCCAGCCTTCGTCAGAACATATCGTATGCAAAGCCGAAAAACTGCCCGGGGTAACCAAAAAGTAAATCATGGTAGCAGCATGACGAACCTGATCAGGCTTCATGGGAACCAGCGAAGCGCCCGGAACCAACACTTCAGCACGGTAGGTTTCTCTAAAAAACCCGCCTTCCGGGTGAGGCATCAAGCCCAACTTATCTTTTAGATATGCAATCCTTTCTGCAACCGATTCACCCATCGCTATTATTTCTTTTTGCCTTTGGCTTTGGCCGTTTCGTTCGTCTTTTTGGCATCTTCTGCCGCCCGCATCATTTCTTCGAACCGTTTGGCAAAACCACTTTTGGGCTTGTTGGCATTCTTGATTTTGTTTTGATCAAGTTTGGCCTTCAACTTGTCGTGGTCCACAAAACCTTTGATCAATTGCTGCTGTCCAATGCCAATAACGTTAGACACGAGGTAATAGAAACTTAAGCCCGCTGGTAGGGAGTTCAACACGAACATGAACACCAGCGGCATGATGTAGCTCATGGTCAGCATTGGACCAGTGGCAGTGGTAGTTTGGTTATTGTACCAGGTGAGTACAAGCGTGGATGCGGTCATCAAAATGGTAAACAAGCTCACATGCGAGCCATAGGCCGGAATGGTGAAAGGCAGATTGAGTATGTTGTCATAGGTAGACAAGTCGTGGGCCCACCAGAGTGCCTGCCCCCGAAGTTCTATGCTATTGGGAAAAAAGTTGAACATGGCCAACAACACTGGCAGCTGAAGCAGCAACGGAATGCACCCACTCAGCGGATTGATGCCAACCTGTTGATATAACTTCATTTGCTCTTGCTGCATGGCCTGCATGTCGTCGCCCACCCGCTCTTTGATTTCGTCGAGCTCTGGCTTCATCACTTTCATTTTGGCCATGCCTACATAACTTTTGTAGGACAACGGAAAGAGCAACAGCTTCACCAACAGCACCAGAATGATGATGATGAGCCCGTAATTGTTGGTGTATTGTTCCAGAAAACTAAACACATTCACCACCACATAGCGGTTTACCGCTCTGATTAATGGCCAGCCGAGATACACATTCTTGCCATAGCCTTCGGTTACTTTTTCCAGCAAATTGAACCTGTTCGGGCCGTAATAAACCGTGTATCCTGCACCTGCATTCAGTTGGTCTATTGGAATTTTCAGACTTGCCGACAAGGTTTTGATGTCGTTGGAGTCGGCTTCGTTGGTGAATGTTCGTGCTTCTCCGCCTGCAAATGGTTTGTCGGCAATGATACCTGTATTGAAAAACTTTTGCTTGAAGGCCATCCATTTCAGGTTGGCAGGCAAAGGCTGGATTACTTCTGAGGTAGTGGTTTCGCCGAGGTCAGAAAATTCTCCGTCTCCATGGTAGTAGTTGATGGTGCTGGTGGTTCGCTGCAAAGCAACCACATCTTCCAAACGTTTGAGTCGGTCAGTCCAAAGCAATTCTACCTGGTTGTCGCCAACAGAAGCAACAAGTCCCTGATTTTTAAGCTGGTACTGCAACAAAAAACCATCAGGAGCCAGGCGGTATTCCTGCACGAAGCTTTCACCAGAAGGTGCTTTGAGGGTGAATCGTACGCCAGTTGTGTCGCTGCCAAAGGTTTCTCCTTCGTAAAAAAGGTCGTACAAATTCACATTGCCTTTGTTTCCGGCAAACCTAAGACTCGACTCGAAATTGTTTTCGTCTACGAGATAGAGCGGCTTTTTGTCGTACGAGAGGTATTTTTTCAACAACACGCTTTTCACTTTTCCGCCACGGTTGCTCAAGGTAACTTTCAGTTCTTCGTTTTCGAGCACAAATTCCTTTTCGGCTCCTTCGGAAGCTGTGGCCAATTCACCCAGATTTTGCTTCAAAGCTTCCTTTTTCACCGAATCTGCTACCGCAATAGCAACTTGTGCAGCTTTGCCCGAATCTGCTTTAGCAGATACGCTAAGAGGCTTGCTTTTAGGCGGTTCTGGGTTTGGAGCAAAGAAGGTGAAGTAAGCAAAAAGTATCCCGAAAATCAGTACTAAACCAGTGGCTTGATTTCTATCCATATCGTGTTGGCCTTGTTGCTTTAAGCGGCCATGTTGAAAATCGAGCCGCAAAAGTACGATTAGATTGGGATATTGAGATGTGGAATTTGAATATTGGTGGTGAGCCTCGAATTATTCAATGAACCTTTACACGTAGATTTTTACTTGCTCATGCCTCTTATACCGTTTGTTGCTTGAATATGCGGAGGTAAGGAGGCATCTAATCGAAAAACCTCCAACAACCCTTTCAACTTCTTTTTACCTCCCAAGCAAAGCCTATCATCTTAAAGATACTTTTTGATGTGAAGGTGAATAGGTGTTAGGGCAAGCTTGCAAATTGATAGTGCCATGTGAATCAAAGGTTTGCGAGAGTTAAGGGATCAACAATCAGTGTATACTTACATGTTGGCGGCAGGTGAAGAATGATTTATGTATGGGAGCAGTCAGAGGTGACACAATTTTGGCAGGGAAAATAACCGGGTTATAAACCCTACGAAAGGACTTTAGCGTAGCAAAATTCGTGAAATCGGAATTATATTTACAAAACTGGAAAGGCATGTTCACACGTAATTTCATGCCATGCAAAAACTTGCAGGCTGCTTCTGGTCTTAGCGTCTCGCTAAGACCAGGAAAGGTCGTCCAACGCACTGGTTAGTATCTCACGAACCAATTAATAATCAACAACCAATGTCGTTTAGTTAAGTCCTCAAGTCCCACTCCTTGGGAGAGGGATTTAGGGTGAGGTTTATAAAAAGAACCCTTAACTAAACGACATTGAATCAACAACTTAAACTTTAAAAGATGTTTCGTAAGACACAAAACACGGGGGAGCCCTAAAAGGTCTTCACAAGTCGCTAAAACAAGGAAAAGCACCACAACACTGCGCAACCCGCAACGCTCAACTTCCCCTAATACCTCGCCTCCTTAAAATTCTCAAAGCACCTGAATATGCGCTCGGCTATTTCGTATTCGGTGGCTTGGAGTATGAACATTTCGGGCATACTGCAAAAGCGCATAAAGGCTTCGAGCTCGTCTTCGTCCAGACCGGTGTAGCGGTTCACCAGGGCAGGGCTGTATCTTCGGTTCAGCCTCTCCCTAAATTCTTTTTCCATCAAAATGTCTCTGATCTTTCGCCTGTCACGGCCTTGTCGGCTATAAAGTTCGTAAATGAAGGAAATCGGATTCATGATGGTAGGACTGGCTGGTTCGCCGCCGGGTTCTGCAAACAGCCACAGCCGGGGTTCGTCTTTGCGCAAGTATTCAGGTTTCACCAATATGGTATTCACCTTTTCCAACCTGGGCGCAAAAATGGTAACTGGTGCCAGTTCAAGCAATTTCGACTTCATGGTCACCACCGCATAGTAGTTGTTGGTGCGGTAGGGTTCTTTCACATACAGCTTTTCGTAGTAGCCAATGCAGGTAATGCGCAGGGTGTCTTTGGCCGAAATAACGGTGGTAAAAAAGCCACTCGAATCAGCCGAAAAGCCCTTTTGCGTTTTAAAATTGTAGACCGAGGCATAGGGAATTGACTTGCCAGTTTGCTCGTCGACCAGGTGAATGGCAACCCGCACCGGAAATTCACCCGGCGGACTCAATGTTTGTGCCAGGCCAAGCTGCGCCATGCCCCAAAGCAAAACAGCCAACCAACAAAACCGCACATATTTACTTGCCATTAAAGCCATTTCCATCTAAAACCAGCATAAACCATTCTGCCAATAACGGGACCCCAAACCAATGAGGCATCGAAGAACTGCCCTGTGGGATTTTCAGGGTCAATGATCAGGTTTTTTTGCCGAAAATCGGTGAGGTTTTCTGCTCCCACATACAATTGGGTTGCTTTGTTCAGGTTTTTCGACAGTTGGGCATTCAAGGTGAAAAAGTTCGGCGATTGGTCGGGAAAACGCAGGTTTTCTGGATTTATGCGGGTGTCGGGCAGTCGTTTTATGCCTGTTATCACTCCTGTGGCGTTCAGTTCCCAGCCTTTCCAGCCACTGAAGTTTGCCGTGAAAAACCATTTGTTTCTGGCCACAAACGGAACATCCCGCAAGCCTTGCCTGAAAGTGGTTTTCACTTCCTGCATTTTCCAGGCCGCTTTCAAATCCACATATTTGTTGATGGAAGTGCTCCAGGTCACCATCGCCGATTGGGCATAGGCCAATCCATTTACCGAATAAAATTGAACTTCCCTGGCCGATGCATCGAAGTCTGTTACGATCTGGTGTTGAAAATCAGTTCGGTAGGCTTCCAATTGCACATCGTGTTTCATGCCCCAAAACTGTAGGTCCATCAAAGCAGAGGCGGAATATGTCCAGGCACGTTCCGGTTCAAAGCCAAAAGCCTTTCCATTGTGGTCGGGAACGTTCCACAACCGGGCGCTCACCATGGCCGGGATATGTTCGGCCAACAGGTTTTTTACCCTGTATCCTTTTCCGGCGGAGGCACGCAGGGTTATCCAAGGTTCGGGTGTAAATCGGGTATGAATTCTGGGTGTGTGCAAGGCCCCAAACAAATTGTGGTAGTCGAACCGATAACCGCCCAGAATGCTCAATGTGGGTGAGGGAGTCCAGGTGTATTCTCCAAAAACGCCGGGTATCATTTCCCATCGGTTGTAGTTGAGCCGGTTGAAAACTTCCCGGTAAATATCGCTTCGGAACGAAAACCCTGTGCGAAACTGGTGCCCTGTGTGCCCAATGATGGACTGGTAAATGCCGTTCAGGTTAACGGATTGCTGCCTGGCCTTATATTGATTTCTGGTGGCATCCAGGTTGATGTTTTGACTCAACGCCGACCCAATAATGCCAAATGATTTGTACACTTTGTTGGGAAAAATGTAGCCAATTTTAGTAAAAACCTCGTGCCTGCCGCTGCCATAATTTACCGGGAACGAAGTGGAATGATTTCTATGACTGATGTGGTTGGCACCGCCTTTTCTGTCGTCCTGCACAGAGTGAAAACCTGCTTGCACACGCCAGCCACCTTTGTTTTTCCATGCCCAACGGTTCATCACATTCCATTGGTAGCCTGTTGGCATGTCGGCAAATCCATCTTTGTTTCTGTCGATGGTGTGGCTCATAAAATTTCCATGCGCCAACACAGAAGTTTGCAATCCCGGATTGATTTTGAATCGCTGCACGTAGTTGAGTTCCGACCGGCTCATGGTGTTGATGTAGCCATTTAAAAAGGCCTTTTCTCCCTTGTCGGGTTTTTTCACTTCAGTATTGATTTGGCCTGCCATGCCGTCGAATCCATTCACTACCGAACCGGCACCCCGCACCATTTGAATGCTTTCGAGCCATGGTCCAGGCAAAAAAGTGAGACCCGTAAAGCCGCCTACGCCTAGGTTAAAAGGAATATTTTCACGGGTAATTTGCACATAGCTGCCCGCCAAACCCAGCAATTGAATTTGCTTCATGCCGGTTACAGCATCGGAGAAAGAAGCATCGACAGCGGGACTGGTTTCAAAACTTTCAGATAGGTTGCAACAGGCTGCCTTAAACAGTTCCTTTTCGCTGATTTTCTCGGTGCCAATGGGATTGATGCGGTCGATATACATGCTCAAACTTTTGGTTTCCACCATAACTTCCTGCATGCTTTTGATCTGCTTCAATGTGATTTTCAAAGGTTTGTTCGAAACAACCTCCACCGTGTCGGGTTCAAAACCAACGAAGCTGACCACAAGAAATTTTTCGCCTTCCGGCCAGGGCAATTGAAAGGAACCTAAGGAATCGGACAGCGCATTCACCTGTTGATTGCCCAGCCAGCGTAGCACCGCAAAGGGAATTGGCACGAAGTTGCCGGTGGTTTGCGCTTCCACAATATGCCCTTTAATGATTTTATCAGGCTTATTTTCCGGCTGAGCCAAGGCTTGCAATCCAGAAAAACAGAATACCCATGCAAGTAGTAAATCTCCCGAATATTTCAGGAAGTTTACATTTTTCAGACTTTTCATAGGGCTTATTTGTTCATAGACCCTGGACCCGAACGGTAGAGGCAACACTCGGGCAGTTTGTTGTACACCGAATCGGCAGCTTTGAGTTTTTCGGTGTCATAGCCTTCTGCTGCAATGAGTTTGTGGAGCTCATTTTCAGAGATTTTCAAGCTGTCGTAGGTGATGTTGAGCACTTTTGTTTTCAGGTCCCAGCGGGCTTTTTTCACCCCTTTCACCCAAACGGCTTCTTCGATGGTGGCCTTGCACATTTCGCAATTACCCGAAACCTGAATTGTTTTTGTGACCTTGCCGTTCTGGGCAAAGCCAATATTTGCTACAGCAAGTACAATGACTGCTGTAAAGATTATTTTTTTAAAAATAGACATGTTTTTGTTGATTAAAAATTGACAATGAGATTGATGAGGTAAGACCTCACCCCAGCCCTCTCCCGAGGAGAGGGAGCCAATCAATTGTCAAATAACCAAGGAGCAAAACACAATGAACCACCTGAGGGGCGGCGGTTTGAAAAGCAGAAAAGCGGAATGAAAATGCGTGTCTACAACTGTGGCCGCAACACAAAAAACCTGCTCAATATAAAATGAGCAAGCGTCAATCCCAGCAAAGGTTTTCCAGTTGAGTTGAACAACCTGCTTGTGGTGATTGTCTTGAGCAATGTAATCGATTTCATTTTCGCAACAGCCGTTGTCCTCCTCTTCTTCTCCGCAGCAAGTGATGGGCTCGTACAGCGAAATGGCTTCCAATTCGCCGCCGCAATAGTGTCTGGCCACAGCAAGATGGACATTCCCCACCAGGTAAAGTGCCAGAATCGAAAACAGAACTACTTGCCGAAAGCCATTCATAAAGACAAAGATGGTTAAAATTTTCAAGTCCCTCTCCTTGGGAGAGGGATTTAGGGTGAGGTAAAATGAACAAAACCATAGAAGCCAGTTTCATGAGATCAAACATTGATCCGAAATTTGACCAACCATAACCTTACTTTTGCAGGCCTATTAAACCATTTCATGTTGAAATCTTCTAGCTGGCAGGTTCTGCTGGTGTTCGTACTTTTACTGGCCATCATTGTTTTGTTGCTTCGAAAGGTAATGATCCGAGCGAACGCAAAAGCTGAGCCTGAAAATCTTCCTGTTGTGCCCGTTATTGGTTTTCTGAACGATGTGTTGTCTGCCCATGTAGATCTGCAAGCTTTGTTTTCTCAACAGGTAAGCAATCCTGATTTGGTGTTGTTTATAGAACGAATCAGGCAATTGAGGGCTTATGTGCTGTCTGAAATAAAAGCCAAAAGTGTGGTGCTGGTGCTGAGTCCTGAAAAGGCGGAAGGTAAAACTTTTTTGTTGGCAGCCTTGAGCTACAGCCTGTATTTGGTTGACCGGAAAGTGTTAATCATTGACTTGAATCTGAAAAATAATGCCATCACCAGCATGTTCAATGCAAAACCCATGTTGCAGGCTGGTTTTAAATCAAATTTCAGCTTGCAGGATTTGGTTTCTGCCTCCACGGTGCCGGGTGTAGATTTGCTGGGAACAGCCATCACGCCTTTTTCTCCGCTCGAAATGCTGAATGAACCGACGTTGAAAGTTTTGCTCGAACAGGCAAAAGCATCCTATGATTATGTGTTCATAGAGTGTGCCCACCTCAACCATTTTGCCGATGGCAAAGAATTGGCGCCCTTTGCCGACAAAATCATGGCCTTGGTAGATGGAGAACGTAAATTGACTCAGCAAGACTGCCTGACTTTCGAATTTTTAAATCAATTTGAAACCCGCTTTGCAGGAGTTGTTCTAAATAAAGTAGGTTTACGCTTCGATGCCAGAAAAACACTTTATCAAACCAATATTTAACAAGGCAAACTGGTTTTTATGGAGAACTTGAAAATGAATAAATACAGCAATTTGCAACTTGAACAATGGATGCAGGTGGCTGTGGAACTTTCAAAAACCAATGCATTGGGTATAGCTGGAGGCCCTTTCGGCGCTGTGGTGGTAAAAGATAGCGAAATTATTGCCCAAGGTGCCAATAGTGTGTTGGCCAACAACGACCCGACCGCCCACGCAGAAGTGATGGCCATCAGAAAAGCATGTGAAACCTTGGGTACTTTTCAACTAGAAGGTTGCATAGTGGTAACCAGTTGCGAACCTTGCCCCATGTGCCTTGGTGCCATTTATTGGGCACGACCCGATGCTGTATATTTCGCCAACAGTCGACAAGATGCAGCTTACATTGGCTTCGACGATGAGTTTATTTACAACGAAATCAATACGCCATTGGAGGAACGAAAAATTCCTATGATTCACTTGCCTCACCCTCAAGCCATGCAGGCATTCCAAACCTGGCAAACGAAAATGGATAAAACGCCCTATTGATGAAGCGATATTTACTGGTTCTATTAGCTGCTTTTGTTCTCTGTGTTCCTGAATTGGTTTTTGCCCAGGCCGAGCTGAGTAGTTTCACAGCCACTGGCAAAGCAGGAACAGCCACCACAGCAGTTTCCGACTATCAATGTTTGGGAATAAATCCGGCCAATCTGGCCTGGAAACTGCCTTTTGATGAGAAGCGGGGCACCATAGGCTTTTTTGAGTTGGGCTTCTCTGCTCACTCCGATGCCATGAATAAATCGACCCTCAAAAGCGCCATTTTCAACAGCAACGATGCGTTTTCGAACGAAGATAAAACCAGAGCAGCGCTTGAATTTGCAGGCAAAGGACTTTCAATCAATGCTGATTTCATGTACGGCGGCATTGCTTTTCAATCGCCAAAAGGAGGTCAGGGGTTTGCCTTCAATGTACGTGAACGCATGCAATGGTATGCCAAAATTGGTCCCACAGCTTCTGAATTGCTATTTAAAGGGTACAGAGCAACTTTGAACAACTTGCCTCTTTTTCTGGCTCCTATTGCCGATATCAATGGTGATTCCATTGCCTTAATTAACCCGGCTTTGGTCGACACCAATTCGCTTGTGAATGCCTTATCGGCGTCTAATTTGCTGGCAGGCACCAAAATTTCGTATTCCTGGACAAGAGAGTTCAATGCCGGGTATGGACTCGAACTATATGCCGACGACGATGTTCAGCTGGGTGCCGGAGTTGGTTTTCGCTTCATTCAAAGCATGGGCTATGTAGATGTGAATGCAGAAAGGGGAGATCTTCGGGCACTTGCGGCACTGTCGCCCGGACTTGAAGTGAAATTTGCCCAGCAATGGCTAAACCCAAGTGCCGATACTGTGAACAGAGGGTTTATTCCCGAAGCCATTGGCAATGGTTTTGGATTCGATGCGGGCTTTAGCTTTTTGTACAAAGACAAACTGCGGGTAGGTGTGGCGGTCAACAACATCGGCAACCTAACGTACCGATCCAATGTATATCGGGCTTATGACTCCCTGGTTTATTTTCTCAAAACCGATGGGTTTCAAAACTTCGACTTCATCAAAGATCCAAAACAGTTTGAGTCGTTAGGCAAAGGACTCATTGGCTGGGAAGGGCAAAAGGAAATCCGAACCACGCTGCCAGCAAATTTGAGAATGGGCGTGAGCTATACCCTTACCGAAAAAGTGGATGTAGGTGGCGAACTCATGGTGCCGCTCAACAATGCTCCGGGCAATATTGGCCGCCTGTATCAAGCCTTGGGTGTAGAATATAAACTGCTGCCTTGGCTGCGCTTGTCGGGCGGAGTAATTTATGGAGGCAATTTCTTTTCCCGGGCTGCTTTTCCTGCTGGTATCGTGATCATAGCTGGCGATGGTTCTTGGGATTTTGGCGTCGCTACCCGGGATTTTGTTACCTACTTCCGCCAGAAATCGCCCATTGTGTCACTTTCAACAGGGTTTTTGAGGTTTAGGTTTTAGGAAGGCTCTACTTGTATTTTTTTGCGATAAGCGTGGGTGCGCCGACACCTATAAGGTTTCCAAAACCTTATAGGTGTGCAAGGGAAAGCCGAAGTGATGACACTTATAAGGTTTCCAAAACCTAATAAGCGTGAAATTTAGAATTAAATTTACCCATGTTCTACCCCAACCTTATTCTATTGCTTCCCTTTCGCCCATGAAGGTGCCATCTAAAACATTGGGTTGGGAAATAACATTTAGTCCATTATTGATTTTAACCCAAACAACTCATTAGGAATTGAGGTAAGAATTAGAAGTTGGTTTTGGGAATGATAACAGGTTCTTTTGAGACGAAAACAGCCTCAAGAAAATTTTACGACTGTGAAAGATTGGCTAAGCTCTGATTACGCTGGATTATGCATCAAAATCAACAGTCAACAATGATGTAAAACGGTCAACGTATTTTAGGCATCAACAACCAACAACTTTTTACTTTCTACTTTTTACTTTCCTTCACCACCACATACAATACTTTCACTGGCGTTTGGAAAGTGTGCGAAACAGGTGAGGCAGAAGTGGGTTCGCTTGGCATGACTGGCGTTTCAGGTTCCACTTCTTTCGACCTTGGTTTTCCATCCACCCATTCCAGTTTCTCGGGCGGAATGATACTCCCCCATTGGTCCATCACGTGTGGCCTGTCGTAGAGCCAGTAGGGATATGGAGGTTCTTTTTCAACGATGGGGGTGGGTTGGGCTTCGGTTTCCTCAGGTTGTCCTAGTTCATGCCGCCAATATACAGCTGCTGTGAAACCAGCCATCAAGCCCATCAAATGGCCTTCCCAGCTTATTCTTGGATCTATGGGCACCAGACCTACTGCAAAACCGCCGTATAAAAAGGCCAAACCGCCTGCCACCGCCATGGCTTTGTGACTTGTTTTTGAAAATCCTGTCCAAAGCAAAAAGCCCAGCAAAGCATAGACCCAACCCGATGCGCCCACCACTGTCCCTGGCCTGGCAAAACACCATGTCCAAAAACCAGAAAGGGCAAACGTGAGTAGAAATATTTTCCAATTATGCCGGGGAAACATGTTGGACACCAAGACCGACAAAATAGAAAACGGGAGCAAATTAGAAAGCAAATGCTTCCAGTCGCCATGCAAAAAGGGAAAGACAATCACCCGCCAAAGTCCCAGTGAATTGCGTGGCCTGAGCCCATATTTGGAAAAAGACGTTTCGAACAAAACTTCTAATAGCCAAACCGCCAACATGAGTCCGCCAAACAGTGCTGCATAACCCCATTTGAAGGAAGGCTTGATAAGCACTTGTTGGTTTGAAATGGATTGGTTGGGAATATTCAAAAACATGGAAATGCTGAGTCAACAACAAGGCCAAGGTTTGCCAAGGAGCAATTTCATGCTAAAAAGGCAGGAATCAGAAATATGACTTTTCGACCAAAAAGATGATGAGAAAGGGCAATATGTAAAACACCAGCAATACGTAAATCAAAGCCGCTGCCCTGTGTTTGGCGCAAAGTTGTGCCACCTCCCGACCCAGCCAAAGTGGCCAACCACGCAGTTGCCCATAAGGAAAGAACAACATGATGCCGATGAAGTTGAACAACACATGCGCCATGGCCAAGGCCAAAGCTATTTCGGGTCGGGAAAAACTGGCCAGAATGCCCGTGATGGTGGTGCCAAGATTTGCGCCTAATACGAAAGGATAAATGCGGCGAGGCGAAATTTTGTCAGCAGCCACCAATACAGTTGAAACGGAAGTAGACACCGTGCTGCTTTGAATAAGCGCTGTGATGCCTGCGCCCCAGAACAAGGTTTTGTAGGGGTTTTTGAAAAAGTTTTTCTCAAAACTGGTTTCAGCCCTCGAAATCAAAGCCCCCTTCAATAACTGGGTGAATGACAATAACGATACAATCAACAACACAGCAGATGCGATCATGATAACCCAGGGAAGGCTGAGCACCACGCCGGAAAACAAGCCTGCAAGTGGTTTTATGGTATATTCACTCAGGTGCAGGTTGGCAAAAAACGATTGCCCCGGTAGTTGTTTCAATCCGGCGGCCAACCAAGTCGCAGGTTGTGAAATGGCCTGAAAATAATACTCCAACGGAAAGAGAATAATGGCAGTCGACAGGTTGAACTGGTTATGGCTCAGGGCTATGGTGAAGGCTTTTCTGAATTCCTTTCTGCTCACAATATGCCCCATGGAAACAAAAATACAGGTAACCGTGGTGCCAATATTGGCTCCTATAACCATGGGAACTGCATTTTGCAAAGAAATAACCTGGGTGCTCACCAGCACAGTTAAAGTAGAAATGGTGGCTGAACTGCTTTTGAGCACTGCGGTGGCCAGCAAGCCAATAAACAGCGACACAAAAGGATTGGCAGTAATCTGAAAAAGTTGGTTGGCAAACCCTGATCCCAACTGCGTAACAGCATTGCCCATCAATTCGAGAGAAACCAGAAATGTGCAAAATACAATGAGCAGAAGCCCTATTCTGACTACGGTTTCACGCTGTGGCAAGCGTTTGTGTAAAATTTCTGACTGTGCCGTACTGGCTTCGGAAGTAAGGTTCATAAACTGGTTCAAAATAACATAAAAGCCGGATGATAGCCCATATTCAACCTAAGAAATAACAATGAATTAACGTTTGAATCCTCCAAGGCCCATTGAACCATTTCGTAACTTTGCTTGGCTCCCTCTCTTTGGGAGAGGGCGGGGGTGAGGCAAAACAATTACGCTTAACTAAACAAATCAAATCCTATTCACTTATTTTGAGCTATGAACAATAAGAAAAAGTGGCTGGCCATTTTTGCTGCTGTATTTTTGGTTGTTGTCTTGGTGGTAACCTGGGACATCATGCGGCAAACCTCCCGCCCGGGTGCCAAAAAGCAGCTCCCCACCCGCATGATGCGTTAAGCTTTTCTTTGCTATACATTTCCATATTGAACCCAGGCAATGCTGGCAATGCCCAACAGCATGATCACTTTACAGGAAAAACTCAATCTCGAAAAAGCGGATTTGGTGTCGGCTTTTTCTAGATTCCAGGAAAACCAAACCATACAAACGGACAGTCCACCCAAAAGCCAAAAGAAAGTAGCTGTCCAGGCCCAGCCTAAAAACAGCATGGCCAGCAAAAATATCAGGTTAAGCAGATGCAGTACATATTTGGTTTTTTTTAAACCGAAGATAATGGGCAAAGTGCGGCAACCTTCTGCTTTGTCGCCAAGCCAGTCTTCCATGTCTTTCACCATTTCTCGAACCAGCGAAATGAGAAAGGCAAAAACAGCAAAGACAAATACTTTTTTCTGGTGTTCAGGATAAAGCATGGCTGGCATAAAAACCGACAAGCCGGCCAAAAAGGCCACAGCTATGTTTCCATACAAAGGGGTGCGTTTCAGCAGCGCTGAATAAAACCAAAGCAAGGCCACGGAGCCGATTACAGTTAAAAAAACCCAACGATTCACAAATCCAGCGGAGAGAATGGCCAACCCGGAAAAGGCTGCATGCAATAAAATGGCGCCTCTTCTGGCCAGCAATTTACCCAACACCACTTTGCCTGGTTTGTTGAGTAAATCAATTTTTTGGTCGTAATAATCGTTGATCACATAGCCACCAGCTGCAGCCAGCACTGTGGCTGCGCAAATCAAAAAAAGAGGAATTTCTTTGAGGTGATATAATGCAGGCGGAAAACTGGTGAGCAAAAAAATGGCAACCATAGCCTGACAAGCAGCCACAATAGCCAGGTTGCCAAACCGAATTAGTCGCAGCCATCCGCCTAGGGTAGAAAACATGTTGGCAAAGGTAGCTTGAAGTAATTCACAAGATGGGAATTCGGAAAGAGAAAATCTTTCAAGAGGTTTGTAAGCGGGTGACTATCATGTTCAGCCCAACATTTGATTGGGTGCTAAAACCAAATTTGATGTGTATGAAATAATTTTTTACTAAAATGCGCCACTAATCAATACCACTATGTCTAAGGGAACAGATGCCAAGAAAGAGGTGAAAAAAAAGCCCGCTAAATCCTTGAAGGAAAAGCAGGCTGAAAAGCGAGAAAAAAAGACGAAAGGTTGATTTTAGCTCGCTTCGACCAAAAGTCATAGCACCTCCAAAAACAAAAAGTCCTGCCGAAAGACAGGACTTTTCTATTTTTCAGAAACCTGAGTGTTATTTGACTTCTTCGTAATTCACGTCAGTCACTTCACTTTCGTTGCCACCAGCGTTTGGTTGTTCGCCAGCTTGTGCATCGGCTTGGTTTCCTGCAGCATACATCTCCTGAGAAGCCGCCTGCCAGGCAGCATTCAATGCTTCCATGCCAGCGTCTATTCCAGCCAAATCCTGAGATTTATGTGCATTGCGCAGGTTTTCAAGGGCAGATTCAATGGCAGTTTTATTGCCTTCGCTTAGCTTGTCGCCATAATCTTTCAACTGTTTTTCAGACGTAAAGATCAAGGAGTCGGCGGTATTGAGTTTTTCAATTTTCTCACGTTCCATTTTGTCGGCTTCCTCGTTGGCTTTGGCTTCGTTGCGCATTTTTTCGATTTCGGCATCGGTCAATCCTGAAGATGCTTCAATGCGGATTTTTTGCTCTTTGCCTGTGCCTTTGTCTTTGGCCGATACATTCAAAATTCCGTTGGCATCAATATCGAATGTTACTTCAACCTGCGGAACACCTCTTGGGGCAGGCGGAATGCCGTCTAAATGGAAGCGACCAATGGTTCTGTTGTATTGGGCCATGCTTCGTTCCCCTTGCAATACATGAATTTCTACTGAAGGCTGGCTGTCGCTGGCAGTAGAAAATACTTCCGATTTGCGGGTTGGAATGGTGGTGTTCGACTCGATCAGTTTGGTGAACACACCGCCCATGGTTTCGATGCCCAATGAAAGTGGCGTTACGTCAAGCAACAACACATCTTTCACTTCGCCGGTCAATACTCCTCCTTGAATAGCAGCACCTAAGGCAACTACTTCGTCAGGATTCACACCTTTAGAAGGTTTTTTGCCAAAGAATTTTTCTACCTCTTCCTGAATTTTTGGAATTCGGGTTGAACCACCCACCAAAATCACTTCGTCGATTTGGCTGATGTTTAAGCCTGCATTTTTCAATGCTCTTTTGCAAGGTTCGAGCGAGCGCTGCACCAGGTCGTCGGCCAATTGTTCAAACTTTGCCCGGGTCAATTTTTTCACCAGGTGTTTTGGAATGCCATTTACCGGGAAAATGTAGGGCAGGTTGATTTCAGTTTCGTTTGAGCTCGACAACTCGATTTTAGCTTTTTCAGCTGCATCTTTCAAGCGCTGCAAAGCCATAGGATCTTTTCGAAGATCAACACCTTCTTCGGCAATAAACTCTTCTGCCAGCCACACAATGATTTTTTGGTCAAAGTCGTCGCCACCTAAGTGGGTATCGCCATCGGTCGATTTCACTTCAAACACACCATCGCCCAATTCTAGAATGGATATATCAAAAGTGCCTCCACCCAAATCGAACACGGCAATTTTGCTGTCGCTGTGTTTTTTGTCCATCCCGTAGGCCAAAGCAGCAGCCGTTGGCTCGTTGATGATCCTTTTTACTTCCAAACCTGCAATCTGACCTGCCTCTTTGGTGGCCTGTCGTTGTGCATCGTTGAAGTAAGCAGGCACGGTAATCACAGCTTCGGTTACGGTGGTGCCTAAATAATCTTCGGCAGTCGACTTCATTTTTTGAAGTATCATGGCCGAAAGCTCCTGAGGCGAGTATTGGCGATCTCCAATTTGTACCCTTGGGGTGTCGTTAGGGCCTTTTTGCATATCATACACCACGTGGGTCAGTTCGGAAGTAACTTCTGAATACTGTCGCCCCATGAATCGTTTGATAGAGCTTATTGTGTTCTTGGGGTTGGTAATGGCCTGGCGTTTAGCAGGATCGCCAACCTTGCGTTCTCCGTTTCCGTTGTCCATAAAGGCAACTACGGAAGGGGTGGTTCTACGACCTTCGCTGTTTGGTATTACCACAGCCTCGTTGCCTTCCATCACGGCTACGCAAGAGTTTGTGGTTCCAAGGTCGATTCCAATAATTTTTCCCATGATGATTGAATTAAATTGAGTTTCGAAGCCTAAGGTCAATGCTTGTGCCAGTAGGTTAAAACCTTGCAACATATGCCAATTGCGCAGCCTGAAGGGTATGTGGGGGTGTTGTTTGCTGCCAAGCTGTCAGTGTGGCAGGGAGATTCTGGCTTTGAAAGGACAGGTTTCAAAAATCAAATGGTCAATGACGTTGAAAATCAGTCTGGGTCTCGTGCTTGGCCGCCAGGCTTTGGTTTTTAAGACAGTAGCTACGGACAGGAGTAATAGAAAAAGGCCTATTGACCTTCCACCAACACTTTTAAGCCAGGTTTCAAGACTTCTATCTGTTCATAAATCTCTTGCAACCAATGGGGGTTGTTAAGGCAAAATCCCAGCCAGGCTTCTTCTCTTTCCTGCAAATGGCCGTTGGGAAACAAGCGACTTTTCAGGTTGATGAATTGTTGCCAATCTGCTTCGAACGTGGTTTCGCCAGCTTTCAACATGCGCTTAAACACATTGTCGGTTTGTTTGCTAAACCGGGCCTGTTCGGCCAACACCCAAGCCTCGAGCGAGGCATCGGTTTTTGCAGCAAGAACGGACAATTGCCCCCACCAGTTTTCGAGCTCCTGTTCCATGGTTTTCAATTCAATTGGCAGGTTCGACACTTTTTGCAGCCAGTTTCGCTTCAAAACAGGTTCATCTTCAAACAGGCTAGCTATCGCCAATTCCCACTTGTCCAGCTTTTTCTTTTGAGCTTCCTTTAAAATCATGGAACTAAACCTTGGCAAAACCACTGGCATAGGCACTTGAAATGCTTGGAACAAACCTGTGAACTGTGCCCAGTAAGCCACTTCAGCGGGTCCACCCACAAATGCCACATCGGGCAAAATAATCTGTGAATAAAGAGGCCTCAAAGCCACATTGGGGCTCACTTTTTCGGGCGATGCTTCCATAAGGCTCAGCAACTCGGATTCAGAAACTTGTTTGCCGCTGCCAACAAACTCATAGCCATCGGCAGTTGCAGCTATTCTATACCGCTGTCCGTTTTCAAGCCAAAACAGGTTTACTTCCCGGGGTTGAATCTGAGCCTTGTAGCCTCTATTTTCAAGTTCAGAAGTTGTTTGCAAAATGGCCGCGTGCGAAGTTTTTTCCGCCACTTCTTGTTGGGCTATGGGCAAAAAAAGCTCCTTTAAACTAGTTGCAGAAGCATCGATTTGCAGCAAACCCATATCGCCAAACCAATGATGCAAAAAGGAAAATGAAGCATGGAGCAAACTGTCATTCTTTGCAAATAGCAAGGCAGATTGGTTAGCCCCTTTACTGGCGATTTCCTGGGCCAAAATGTCTAAGCCTTGAGTAGAAAGCTCTCCAACTGGCCCGGTTTGATCTGTTTCCCACAGCATAGGTTTACCAAACAGCGTAAGCTTACTCACTTCTTCAACATCATGGTCTTCGCCGTGAAGCCAGTGAATAGGCACAAATTGATAGTCTGGAAAAGCAGCTTGTAGCTCGTTGGCCAGTTTAATGACCGAGAGCATTTTAAATGCCACATACATGGGCCCGCCAAACATAACCAATTGGTGTCCACAAGAAATGGTGACACAATTGGGCATAGCCAACTTTTGAAGTTGTGATTCTACTACCTCGCTGTGCCCAAGTTTAGCATATTGGTTACGCAAAGCGGAGACCAATCTTTGTCTGTTTTCAGGAGAATAGTTCGCCAGTTTGCGCTCAATGGTGCTTTTGTAATCATGTGCATGTTTTGGCAAAAGGAGCAATCCTTCGATAATTGCGTTTCCCTTGGCCATGTCTCGCACCAGGTTAGAAATGCCAGGCACTACATCAAAATCAAGAAAATCTACTTGTCGAAGCATCATGTTGGGGCAAACAAAAAGCCACAGCTGGAGGCATGTGGCTTTTAAAAAAGGTTACGATTTTTAATTACTTATCAACGCTGATAAGCTCTACTTCAAAAATGAGTGTTGCGCCCGGCTGAATTTTTGGTGGTGAACCATAGTCGCCATAAGCCAGATCAGATGGAATAAACAATTTCCATTTCGACCCAACCGGCATTAACTGTAGTGCTTCCACCCAACCTTTAATCACACCATTTACTGGAAATGAAGCTGGCTGACCACGATCTACCGAACTATCGAACACAGTGCCGTCGAGCAAAGTACCGTGATAATGAGTAGTCACTTTGTCAGTAGGACCTGGCTTTGCACCTGTTCCTGCTTTCATCACTTCGTATTGAAGACCGCTTGGAAGAGCTGTTACGCCAGTTTTTTTGGCATTTTCAGCTAAGAAGGCTGCACCTGCAGCCTTGTTTTGGGCAGCTGCTTCATTATTTCCTCCGGCTGCGCCACCTGCTGCACCTTGTTCTGCCTGCATTTTTGCCTGCATTTCAGCTTCGAACGCTTTAAGCGTTTCCATCACTTCATTTTCGTCCATCAAACCGGGTGTTCCGTTCAACACCGCTTTCATGGCCGTGGCCAAAATATCAGGATTAACATCAATTTTTTGCATTTTCATGCCTGTTGCAATATTGAATCCAACAGCATAGCTGAACTTATCTGCTTTGCTTAGTTCAACTGGCTTTAAGTCAGCTACTTTTGTTTGCTTTGGCTTTGCAGTTGAGGATTTTTTCCCGCCCTGAGCCATTACGCTGGCTGCAATGAGGCAACAAGTGCCTGTGAGAATTAATTTTCTGAAAATCATTATTATTAAGAATTGGGCGCAAACTAAGTAAAAAATTGCTTAGCACTCAGAAAGGTTTCCTAATTTAGCATCAATTTCTACATTTAAGACATGGCAAAGGCATTCAGAAAATTATCGTTCTCAGTGGTTCTGGCAGGTTTTTGCACCATGTTCATCAGCCTTCATGTTGTGGCTCAGCAATCTGAAAAATTTGAAAAAAACTATCGTAAATATTATGAGTTTTTAAGGAAAGGAGATGTGTTTGAAGCCAACGAAGAGTTTCAGCGACTGAGAAAAAGATTCGACAGTAAAAATGCCATTCCTGAAGACACGCTAAAAATCATTTACGCTGAGGCACTTCTATATCAACTCAAAGGAGACAACAACTACGCCACTGACCTCACCGATTCCTACATTTCTAAGGCCAAACAGAGGTTTGGAGAATCGCACCCGGTTTACATTGAGGCGCTCTATAACAAGGCTCATCTTCATTATTTGATAGATGATTATTACCCAGCCTCTATGTTTTGCAACCGGGCCATTCAGAACCTGAGCAAAGCGGGTGTCACCGATTCAAACCTGATATTTAAAATTCGTTTACTCCATGCCAGTTTGTTGGTGGACAGGGGCTATTTGAATGAGGCAATTCCAGAAGTGAGGTATGCACTTCATCAGTCTGACAATAGGCTTTTGGAAAGAAAAGAAGTGATAACCGGCTCTGGTAAAAAGAAATTTAAAAAATACGATTTGCGAGAAATGCATGATCGGATGGCTGAAAAAGGTGCTGCCATGTTGCTTCATGCAAAACTTTACAGTTTACTTGGCGACTACATCAATGCTGAAATTACCCTGAAAGAAACTGGAGACTACATCAAGAAAAAGCTGACGGAAAAAGACGCAACCTACATCGACTATTTGCTCCAACTGAGCGAATATGAGCAGATGATGAACCGTGAACAAGAATCCTTAAACGCATTGAAAAAAGCCAAATCACTGGCCAATAAACGCTATTTTGAATACACCTATTTGCAAAGCCACCCTCGGTATTTAGGGTTGTTGGAGTGCATGATTCAAGCATATCAACTCAAAGGTAAAAAGGACAAAGTGATAGAGCTTGACACGGAGTACCGAAAAATTATTCTCACGTATTATCCAACTGTTGAAAGCTACAAAGTCCGCATGCGCATTCCCTTCAATAAAAGTTGGGAACGCAATGAAACTTCATTCATGTTTTTACTTGAAAAACTGGTGACGGACATTGAAGCTTACAAACTACCCAACAAATTCGCATTCCAGATTCTTGGCTCTTTGTACCAAACCACGGTCTATGCTGACAGCATCAACAAAGCCAATTATTACCTCAACTATTGGCTCACCATGTTGAAAGATGTGTGTGGTGAAGGTTCAATCAATTACCACCTGGTCAAGTGCGAGCAAGCACATTTTTATGCCATACATGCCGACAAAATTCCTTTGGCTGCCGACATATATAAAACGAGTTTTGACGGGGTAGTGAAGCAAAACCTGCTACCCGGCCATAACCAATATATGCGTATTCAAAACCAATTTGGAGAATACTATGAAGCATTGGACAAGTTCTCAGCGGCTTTGGGTGCTTATAAAGATGCCGAAAAGCTTATCATGGACCGGTTTGGCAAGAAAAGCTACCAATATTATGCCCAGCAACAACGCATAGCCGGTACGGAAATCAAGTTAGGCTATTTTAAACCTGCAGAGGAGAAACTACTCACTGCACTCGATGAACTAAAAAAACTAAGGGGAAAAGATTCAAAAGAATACTTAAGCACCATACAGACTTTAACCCGTTTGTATGTAACAACCGGCGACTACGAACAAGCCGACAAACAATTGGCCAGCACCACCAAAATTTTAAAAAATGCAAGTTCAGGCAGCTTATTGGGCTATAATGGGCTGGAAGAAGAAGCCTTACTGCTGCTCAATAAAGCTCTTTACTCCGATGCCGAAAAGCGTGCTTATAACCTATTGGTTTACAGACAGTTTAAATTCGGAAAAGACGTCCACCGCTCGCTGATAATCCCACAGTTAATTTTGAGCGATGTTTTTTTGGCAAAAGGTGATTATGTAAAAAGTTTGGATGCAGTGAATCAGGCAGTGAGCATGAGCAGAGCCATTTTCAACGATAGTAGTTTGTACTACTTAAAAAGCAAGTCTCAGCTTTCGAAGGTTTTATCAGCCTTGGGTGACTATGAAAATGCGGAAGACCACGCCGAGGAGGCATTAACAAATGCAGAAAAATATTACGGTGCCAGTTACTTTGAAAATGGTGTATTCCTGCTCAACCTGGCCATGGTGAAATTCTATTTAGACCCAACCAACAAACAGGTAGCCACTTTAATAAACAAAGCTATTGAGCTAAACCAGAAAAATTTTGGATCAGATCATCCGCAATATGCCCAGTCGCTCATGTATCTTTCAGCCTATTTTACAGCCAACCGCCGGTACGCTGAATCGGAGAATTTGCTGGATAGAGCAGATGAAATTTATTCCGCCAAACTGGGGGCAAAAAACGTGTACAAAGCCAGCATTTTAGCTCAAAAAGCAGACATCAGGCGTGCCCAAAGAAAATGGGAGGAAGCTGTTAAACTCTACGATCAATCTGCAAAGTTATATCAGGTAATATTTGGTGTTAGCCACCCCATGTATGTGAGTGTGTATGGTAAATCAGGGCAGGTACTTTATGCGTTGGGTAACTTGAAAAAGGCGGCTGAAATAGCGGAATTCACCACAAACCAGAACCTGAATTTTATACAGAAATTTTTTCCCTCCATGTCCGAAAGGGAAAAGGCAAAATATTGGAGTGTGATAAAACCAGACTTCGAATATTACTACACCATCGCTTTACGGTTTAAAGACAAACGACCAAAAATAATAGGCAAACTTTATGACATTTCGCTGGCCACCAAGGCTATACTGCTAAGTTCATCTGTAAAAACACGGCAGTCGATTCTCAACAGCGACAACATGGAACTTCGCAACAACTACCGGAATTGGTTGAAGCGAAAAGAAGACCTGGCTGCAGCACTCGAAATGACCAAATCGCAGCAAGACGCATTAGGAATAAACATCAAAAAACTGGAAGAAGAGCTGAATGGCATAGAGAAAAAGTTGTACGAAAAATCTAAAGAGTTTAGAGAAGAAAATGAAGAGCGATATACCAGTTGGCCTGAAATCAGAAAAAGTTTAGGCGCCAATGAAATGGCTGTTGAAATAGTGAGGTTTAGGTATTTTGAAGAGAATTTTACAGACTCGGTGGTCTATGCTGCTTTTGTGATAAAACCAACCAGTAAAAACAGCCCTGAAATGGTGATTTGGCCTATGGGCAAAAAACTGGAAGAAAAGTATGTGAACTACTACAAAAACAGCATGCGCTTCATGATGGAAGACGAGCTGTCGTATCAAATATTTTGGCAGCCGCTGGCAAAAACCATTCCTCCAGGCACAAAGGTCTATTTTTCTCCTGATGGTGTGTTCAATCAAATGAATGTAGAAACTTTTAAGGCTCCTTCAGGAAGGCATGTCATCGACGAACAAGATATTTATGTGCTTTCAAACACAAAGGATATATTGAAATTGAAGGACATTGAAGCCAGAAAACGGATTGTGAAGAATGAAGCTGTTTTGGTAGGTGATCCTACTTTTTACGACCCGGCTGCTTTAAATAGAATTCCAAAAGGTTCAAAGCTGAGCGAATTACCAGGTACTTCCGAAGAAGTTGCCTCTTTGGACAAAATATTGAAAATCTCCCGGTGGGAAACAACAACTTTACTAAAAACAGCTGCCGATGAAACATACATCAAAACCATTCGAAGTCCAAAAGTGCTGCACATTGCTACTCATGGATTTTTTCTTGAAGATCTAAAAATTGATACCATTGAGGCTGGAAATCTAATTCAAAACAGAGCTGTCGACAATCCACTTCTTCGGTCAGGACTGGTCTTGAACGATGGTGGTGAGCTGTTGCTTGAAAACGATTACAGGATGATCAATCAACGAGAAGGTGTGCTTACAGCCTACGAAGCCATGAGTTTAAATCTGGATCAAACCGACATGGTGGTGCTGAGTGCATGTGAAACAGGCTTAGGCGAAATCATGGTCGGCGAGGGTGTGTATGGCTTGCAACGGGCGTTTCAAATAGCTGGTGCTAAGGTGGTAGTAATGAGTTTGTTCAAAGTATCCGACAATGTTACCAGAGAATTGATGCAGATATTTTATGAAAAGTGGCTTGTTCAAAATTATGATAAAAGGGTAGCCTTTTTAGAATCAAAAAAGGAAATCAGAAAGCGACATCCAAAAGAAAAGCACTGGGGATCTTTTGTGATGGTTGGAGCCGAATAAAAACCCTGATTTTTAGTACCTGAATCCTGAATCCTGTCTCCCGACCCCAGAATCCTGTCTCCCTTACCTAAATCCTGTCTCCCGACCCCAGAATCCTGTCTCCAGTACCTAAATCCTGTCTCCCGACCCCAGAATCCTAAACCTGAATCCTACGACCGATTCCCGACTCCTGCCCCCCTTTACTGTTGACTGACAGGTATCAAAAGAAAACCAGTATTTTCCCTGATACAGATCCTGTGGTTATTTTTTGGGTAGGCGAATTATGGGTCAGACTGGTGGGTGAAAAGCGCCTAGACCTCACACGCTACAACAAAGACAGCCGCATGGTATATGTCGACACCCTGGAGCACAGCCAAGTCAGAGAGATCGGGGCAGAGTGGCTGTGCTATAATACATGGCAAGAGTTGTGAATAGACAAAGTATTATCCGATCATGGTTTTACTGAAAAAGAGGTTCAATTGGCGCAAACCCAAATCATCAGCAGGGCTATTTTTCATGGCTCTGAACTGGCCACCTCCAAATGGATGACAGAAAACTCTGCCATAACCGAAATAACAGGTTTTGATGTAAATAAAATCAACAAAGACCGCTTGTATAGGGGAGCGCTAAAACTCAACAGCATCAAGAAAGAACTGGAGCAACACTTGTCAACAAAGACCAACGAACGCTTTGACATAAAAGATAAAATGGTGCTCTATGACCGTACCAACACCTATTTTGAGGGGGAAAAGCGCAACAGTAGCCTGGCCAAATTTAGTAGAAGCAAAGAAAAGCGCTCTGACTGCCGACTGGTAGTGCTGGCACTGGTGGTAAACACCTTTGGCTTCATCAAACACTCATCCATACATGAGGGCAACTTCTCTGACAGCAAGGGTTTAGACAAAATCATTGCCGGTTTAGATGATACCATCAAGGGAAACAAACCGATGGTAGTGATGGATGCAGGTATTGCTACTAAGGAGAACCTGGAACTTATCCGCAGCAAAGGCTATCACTACCTGTGTGTGAGCAGAAGTCAACTAAAGGACTACAAGTTTGACACCGACCGATTGGTTACCCATTTGGAAACCAAGTCAGGCCAGCAGGTACAGAGACATTGCAGATAGCCAACACCCAAAAAGTAATCACTACCACAGGTTATAACAAAGCTGGAGAAAAAATAATGACCAGAAAATGCTCTCTACCAGAAGAAAAACCAGCCCGAATACAGCAAGCCCTGAAAATCAAAAACAAGCCCTTCAAAAAACTAAAATCTGTAGTACACGACTTGTCCCGATTTATCGGGAAACCCGAAGTCAAAAAAAGCCTACCTGTTATTTATAAGGCTTTTACACCTATCTAATGCGCTAGGTGGATTAAAAAAAGTGATATAGTAGACTGAAATTGCAAAATTTGAAATTTGTCTATTTGAAACTTCAAACTTGCTCATTTGAAATTTCTTCATTTGAAATTTGAAACTCCCCAACTATTTAAACTCCAACACCCTCCCCGTGCTGGCATTGGGCTCCAATATTTGCAGCATGTTTGATATGGTGGGGGCTATGTCGGTGATGTTGGCATCTTTCGACGATTTTCCTTTTGGCACTTTCCAGCCATAAAACAAGAGGGGAATATGTGTGTCGTAGCTGTAGGTAGAAGTATGGTTGGTTCCCATTTCATTTTTATCGTCTGAGTATCCCGGCTTCAATACTACCTGAATATCGCCGCTTCTTTTTGCATAATACCCGTTTTGGAAATAGGGGAGGAGAAACCGGTTGTTGAATGCCATGGGATCGCTGAAGTCGAACACATCCAGCACAGATTCAGCTTTCATCAGGGTAGTTTGCATTACATCAAAAACCTGCTTTCTGGTAATTTTTTTCCTTATCAACTGGTCGTGGTTCAGGTAATACTGCATGTTGATGAATTTGCTGATGATGGAATCTGTTCCAAAAGTCGACTTGAGTGTTTCGTTCAGTGCGCCAGGTTTGTAAATGCCTCCGGTCAGTTTTCTGCTTCGTAAAAAAACGGGATTGTCCATGATGCCGTGGTCGGCGGTAAGAAATAGCAAATATTGATTCTTGCCCACTTGTTTGTCCAAAGCAGCAAGCAAAGTGGACAACTCTTGATCGAGACGGAGATATGTGTCTTGATTTTCAATGGAATACGGCCCATACGCATGCCCAACTTTGTCGGTAGAAGAATAACTGATGCTTAAAAAATCGGTGGTACCGTCTTTTCCCAGATTTTCGGCTTGCAAGGCATCGAGCGCCAATTGAGTAGTGAGCCAGTTTCCCCAAGGCGTGTTAGGAATCACGCTGTAATCTGTTTTCGCTATTTCAGACAAAACATAAGGAAAAACCGGAGCTGCATTTTTGTTCAGACTTTCCTCCCAGGGTTGGTTGTCGCCAGTGCTTTCTATGTAGGCTTCCGTTTTGCCTAAAAGTGGTGTCCATGTGAGCGATTTCAGGCTATCAAGTCGTTTTTTGTTGCTGTTGAACCGCTGCACCCACTTCGGCAGTTCGTCCATGTAATAGCTGCTGGTCACCCAGTCTCCACTTTTTTCGTCGAACCAATAAGCTCCATTGCCTGAATGACCCGCTGTTAAAATAGCTCCCCTGTCTTTGATCGAGATGCCAATTGATTTCGACCTGAAATTTGTAGCCAATCGAATCTGATCTGCCAGGGTTGAGCTTTGCAAGTTTTTAGGCGAACGTTTGTTGTCCGGGTTTGCAGAGCCAATGCCTTCCACCGATGGGTCTTCCACCACATACACATTTCTTTTCAGGTCTCTGTCATACCAATCGTTTCCTACGCTGCCGTTCAAAGCAGGCGTAGTTCCAGTGGCTATGCTTGCATGCCCTGGGCCGGTTTTTGTTGGGAAATAATTGAAATAGGTACGTTGAAACTCAAAGCCCTCGTTGGCCAGTCGCTTGAATCCGCCTTCCCCATAGGTGTCCCAATAGCGGGTCAAAAAATCGTAGCGCATTTGATCAACCACCACACAAACCACCAGGGAAGGTCGTTCTATGGGGTTTGATTTTTTTTGTGCCTTTGCAGAAAATAAAAATGACCCCACAATAAGTAGGGTCATTCCAATTGAATTGATGTTCATTTATTCGATTGTCAGTTTTTTCACTTCTACATGTTGATCGGTTTGCCACCTGATTAAATAGTTGCCCTTGCTCATTTTACTTAAATCCAACCATTTTTCTCCTGCCTGTACCTGGCTTGAAAGTAAAACCCTACCCATGGCATCAACTACGCTTACCTTGGCATTGGTCGAACTGTTTACAAACAAACTACCCCGGTTCGGATTCGGATAAACAGACCAGGAATTCGAAGTTACGGTTTGGCTTATGTCGGTAATCAAAAAACAAGGTGTTTGGTCTAGTTCCAATAATCTGGCTGCGTATTCTTTGTAGAAATGATTTGCTATTTCATAGTCGTAAATGATGAGTGTGTTTTCGTCGTTTCGTTGCTCGCCGGCATTGCTCCAGTTGTGGCTACCTGTTAGCACCAATGGGTTCAGTTGCTCGTAGTGGGGGTCGATGATCAGGTATTTGTGGTGTAGTGTTGGCCCTCCGCTGGTTTCTACCAAATTTCTGTCTCCCAGGCTTTGCCTCATGATGCTGTACACTACTCTGCTTTCAGCGGCCCCGGTATCGTTCACCATCGAGAATGAGCAATTTCCGGCTCCTAATGCAGTGAATTTATCACGCAATGCAAAAGCCAGATCGTTTCGGGTTATTACCAGATTTGCGGAATAAAATGCACTGTCGGCTGAATTGATAGCAGTGATGATTTTAGCGTTTACAGCATCGGTAGGGCTAAAAAATGATTGCACTCTTTTGCCACCCACTTTAAACTCATGTGGCGTATTGTCGGCTTTTGTGTTTCCAAACCTTGCCACACCTGTTGACCCGTTAAATATTGGGCCTGGAGTTGCCGTGTTCGAGCCCCACATTTCTTCAAATTCCATCACATAGGCTTTAGCCAGTGTTTGGTCCTGAAAAATAACTACATTGTTGTAGTCGGTATTGATGTTTCCGGCTGTCCAATTGGTGCTGCCCGTCCAAACAATCGGAAGATTGGGATTGGTAGCGTTTGCATCAATCACCATAAATTTATTGTGCATGATGCCATAAAATGAACCTGATGGGCTGTTTCCTTCTGGTGATCGCTGTACCTTCACGGCAGTGTCCAAGGTTTGCAAACCAACATTTGCATTGCCACCGTCGGCCACAATTCTCACCCTCACACCTCTGGCACGGGCAGCGTTTACAGCTTCTGTAATGTTCGACAAACTGGTGTTGTTCCAATTATAAATCGCAATGTCAAGGCTTTCGGTGGCTCTGTTGATGTAGGCAATTAAAGTGTCGTCTGCCAATTGGTTCAGTCGGGTGGCTGTGATGCCTGCAGCGCCATAATTGTTAGCCACAGTACCTGTGAAATAGGTTGTAATGCGCCCGCTGGAATTAGACTCTGTTCCAAAAGGCAAAACAGTAGATTCGCTGGTGCCAAAAAGATTAGATGAAGTTACTTTCACAAAGTAGATGCTGCCGGGAACCAGGTTTGGTAAAGTAATACTGTGGTCTGTAACCTGGGTGATGTCGTTTAAAATTGTGCCCAGGTTGGTGGTTAGCCCATATTCAACACGAGTAGAACCAGGTCTTTGGGTTTCAAAGGCCAGTGTCATGCTGGTTTGGTTGAATGACGTTTGGGTTACCGCAGATATGATATTTGGCCCCTCTCCTAGAATGAAATCATCGTAGTTTCTCACCAGAATTTGATACCCAGTCATACAACCCGTAGCCGGAGTTGGGCAAAACTGACTCAAAATGCCTACCACATTGAAACCTGCTGTTGGAGGTGGTTTGCCAATTACTCCATTTGGGCCTGTTGATGCAGCATTTACCCTTAACTGAGTAACTGTACTTTGGTTCAAGTTGTAATTGGTGTTTCCTGCAAAGGCTGGAAATGTTGAATTTGAAGCTGTCCTTATGCTTGCTACTTCATTCAAGCGAACCAATTTACCTTCATTGGCCTCTACAAAAGCTTGGGTAATGGCTGCCCCTGTAAATATAATTGGTTCAGGTAAAGGCCTGTTTCTCAGGTGAATCGAAACACTTCTGATAGTGTCTATTTGTAACAAATTGTTAAAAAGCACTAATGTGCCGGAAATAGTGATCGAGTCACCTCTCAAGATTGGAGGAATTGTTGGTAATTGTGGAGATGTTCGAAGGAAAATTCCAAGCCCGCCTGTTGAATCCTGGATATATCTTGCTTGCCCAAGTTCGGCACCACAAGTAATTATTCCACGTATTGTGATTCTAGATCTCAGTGGAAGTCCTCGAGCATCCGATAATGGAGTTATTGTTTGTCCAATTGCTGCCCAAGCGCTCAGCACAAGAAGTAAAGTGAAGATGTAGCTTTTCAAATTCATAGGTTAATGGTTACAAGTGAATGGCAAAGTTGGCCATTATATTCTTTTTCGAAGTTACTCAAACGTTAATTTCTTCAAATCAATACCCATTTGATGCCAAAGGAGGCTTGCTGAATTTGGCCAGGCGGCAATAGATTAAGGCTTTCGCCTGTTTGCAATGCATTGGCAGGGCAGGTCATGGGTTCAATGGCCAGCATATTTCTATCAGGTGGGCTGTAGACCTGGAGGTAATTGTATTTTCCTGGCCCGGTTTTCTGCCAAACATTCACTTTTAAGCCCAAGGCGGGGTCTTCGAAGCTACTTTCAACAGTTTCTGAGTTTGCTGGCAATTCAAAACCTTTGTCGAAATGCGTTTCTCCAAATAAGGCTGGTTTAGAGAATTTATCGAAAGCCACTTTTTCTCCTGTCGGAATCATACGCTCATCTACCAGAAATTCTTTTCCATTTGGCAAACCAACCTTCCAATCATTGACCCTTGAACCGGTTTTGAAATAAGGATGCCAGCCAAACCCAACCGGCATTTTGCTCTCGCCAATATTTTCAATTGAGGTATGGCATGAAAGACCTTCAACAGAAAACTCCCACCTGATTCGCACTTCAAAAGGAAATGGATAATAATGGGGTGGATTTTCTTCATGATACACCATTTCAATTTTGCCAACTTCTCCATCAGTAAAAATGCCGGAGACAATAAAGGGCTTGTTGTGTAGCATTCCATGCAAGGCATTATTCCGTGCTGTTTCGTTGATGGGAAATTGGTAATCTTTGGCTTCAAATGAATATTTGCCATCCTGGGTTCTGTTGGGAAACGGAAATAAAAACGAGCTCAGGTATCTGACCTTTCCGTTTTTCTCAATGTCTGTAAATTCCTGGTAACCTTCTATGATGTTGACCAACCCAGCTGAAGTGGGTATATGCAATCCATTTAATCCTGCACCGTAGCCTGGTAAAAACTCAATGGTAGTTTGGTCTGGTAATTGAAAAGAATACAAGGTGAGGTTTTCCCACAGTGTATGACGTAGTTTAATCATGCTTTTTTTGAAGTATTTTCAGTGCTTTTCAGTTTGCAAAGAAAGATATTCCATGATGCAGTGTTATAAAAAGTAGAGATCATCAACCAGATTTAGCATAAAAAAAGGACCGACAACACCGCCGATCCCTTTCATCCTGTAACTTATAAATCCTAATTCTTGGTGAGTTTGTAGGTATATGCTTTGCCTCCAATCATCAACCTGATGAAGAAAATGTTTCCATTTCTATGTGTCAGGTCTATCGTTTGGTGAATGTTTTCACCCTTTATTTCTGTGGATTTCTGTAGCTCTTTGCCGTGCAGGTCTATGACTTGATAACTAATCTGACTATTGTCAGGATTGAAAACCTGCAAGTTGAATATGCCTTGCGATGGATTCGGAAATACTACCACATTGGCAGAAAGTGCAACTTCTGTATCCACACCTTTTCTTGCTATGGTTTCTGCATCTCCGGCTGGCAAAGGTTGTGTGATGTTATAATTTGCCACACCGATAACACTCTGTGGAAATCCCGGAGCAACAGCCATGGCCTTAAGCTGTGTGTTGCTGGTGACGTTTATTGGTCCTGTGTAGATGGCAGTGGATGGATTTCCAATAGTTGGGGTTTGTCCATTACTAGTCCAATAGATAACTGCTCCCGGCGTGGATGAAGAAATCGAAACAGGAGTAGCGCCAACGTAGTTTCCAGCTCCCGGCGAAAATTCTGGTGTAGCAGTCAACGAGGTGTTGTTCAAAATGTAAAAATTGGTCGTGATATTGCTTATTACACCGTTAAGCACCGTGATTGCTTTGATGGTTCTCTCGCCTTCAGTTGTAATCCAAAATGGCTCCGTGTATGTTCTGGTCAAACCATTTCCAACTGTTGGACTAGTGCCTCCCAGGGTATAAAAAATCGTGGCACCCGGCGTGTTAGTTGACATACTCACAAGCTGCGAACCAACATATACATTGGATGCAGGTGTGATAATGGGTGCATTAACGGTACAAGGATTTTCGACTGTAATATTCCTTACAACCGCAGAGCTTAAACAACCATTCGCAAGGGCTCTGAATCTGACGGAATTTGAAGAATTTACTCCTACTGGGCTGATATATGTTTTGGTGAATGTATTGGTTGGATCCAAAAGAGGCAAATAACCATTTGATGCAAAAAGGATAGTAGCACCTGGAAAGGTGTTCGTTGCGGTCAGAGCCACGCAAGAACTGAAATTGCCAGAGGCTGGTGTTACGGTTGGAGGTGTTGGCACCAGTTGTTTGGTCAATATTTTTGTGCCTATTCCAGAAGTACAGGCGGGTAACGCAATTCTTAAGTTCAATGTAGTATCAGCACCTTCGCATTTCGATACAAATACCCGTGTTGCAGTAGATCCGTCGCTCCATAGATACCCTAGTGAAGCATTTGAAGTATATGGTCTGAAGTCGCCAGGACACACTTCGTTTCTTCCTAAAACAGGTGGCAGATATGCGGGTGTAACTACTACAACTTGTACTGGAAGTGATGCAACAGAAGTGCAATTGGCATTCACTGCTCTAACGGAATAAGCTCCAGTTGTTGTTGGATTAATTGTTCGGACAGTAGAACCTGTGCTCCAAAGATTTCCTGAAGTTCTGCTGGATTGTAAGCTCACATTTCCACCTTGGCAAAAAGTAGTTGGGCCACCTGCTGTTATTGTTGGAACAGGAGGAACAGTATTGATGGTTACCTGAATTTCATTTGAAATCAACGAAGTGCAGCCATTAACTACAACTCTTGCCCTGTAAAGACCCGTTGCTGTAGGACTATAACCTCTGGTATTGGCTAAAATAGTGTTTGGTTGTGCTGATCTGGTCCATAAGCTATTGCTCAATGCACTGGATATAAGCTGCAAACTGCCTCCAGGGCAAATTGTGGTTGGACCATTGGCCGAAATACTTGGAGCAGCAGGAATTGGATTGGCTGAAACTGCGACTACGTTCGAAACATTTGAGGTGCATCCGTTCAATGCTTGTCTCACAGAATAGTTTCCTGTTGATGACACTGTGATTTCCTGCGTTGTTTCATTGGTTGTCCAAATATTTCCAGTAGCTCTATTTGACCTTAGCAATACAGAAGGTCCGCCACAAAGTGTTACTGAACCTGCAGGAGTAATGGATGGTGGTGTTGGAATAGTATTTACCGTTACACTAACAGCAACTGAAAATGCAGAGGTGCAAGCACCTGTTATAACTCTTACTCGGTAGCTTCCACTAGCGGTTACAATGAGTGAATCTGCATCATTTGCGATATTTGCATTATTTCGCTGCCAATTATACCGATCTCCCAAAGAAGAATATAAAATAACCTGACCACCAGCACAAAAAACAGTTGGACCATTAGCAGAAAGAACAGGTATTGAAGGTGTAACACCCGTATTCACGGTTACTTCATTTGAAAATGCCGTAGTACAAGCTCCTTGAATTACTATTACAAAGTAAGTACCTGCCTGGTTGGTTGTGATTGCTCTTGAGGTTGCGCCATTGCTCCATCGATTTCCCGCAGTGGCGCTCGAGGTCAGTCTGGCACTTCCGCCTGTGCAAAGATTGACAGGCCCTGGAGGAGTAACTGTCGGTGTAGCCGCCAACGTGTTTATTGTTACACTTACACTAGGTGAATAGGCAGATGTACAAGTTCCGTTTACGACCCTTACTCTGTAATTTCCGCTTTGAACAGGAGTGATTGTGATTAGATTTAAATTCAAATTATTGTTAGACCGTTGCCACAAATATTCGCCTCCTGGACGTGATGCTGTTAAATTCAATTCCTGAGCTGGTAGACAAATGCTCGTGGATCCACTTGGTACCACAGTTGGCGCTGAACTGAGATTGAAATTGGTTTCTGATATAGCTGTTCCACCCGCTGTGATTACAGTAATCAATCCAGTTGTATTTCCGGCAGGAACTCTTGCTCTTATTCTGGTAGAATTCACAAAAGTTACAGTACCTGACTCAATGCCGTTAAATGCAACTGTGGTTCCTCCATTGATAAAATTAGATCCATCAATGGTGATAATAGTATTTGTAGTGGTACAAGAAGAACTGAAGGAAGTAATGGTAGGTGCCAATTGAAGTACACCCTAAATGCCAGGTTCTTTGCTAAAGTTGGTTGATTCCAATGCCAATGCCTTTGCATTGGTAGGTTGGGTTGTAATGATTGCCATGACTCCGCACAGCAACAATAGATTACATAGATGAGTCATCATATTTGAAGTTTAGGTTAAAAAAATGCTTGATTGAATCTTTTCGGATTTGAAGCAAATTTAGTTCAACAAGAAATTAGCTATTTGAATTTTTTTAAATTCAACCCATTTCCTGCCGTATGATTAAACTTAATTTTGCTTTATTTTTTTATAATCAAATATTAAATAAAAAATCCAATTAGTCAAATAAATTCTTCATTAGATGCAATTAATTATTAAAATTAGTCCACTTTAAACTTTAGCCCGTTATTGAAAAATTCCGGAAGTTGCTCAACACCAATTCGTTTGGCAATAATTTTCTTTTTTTCGTCTAAAATGTATAGAACGGGTGTGCTGTAAATGTCATAGGTATTTTTAAAGTCTGTTTGAATGTATGAATCCCACACATTTAAAAACTTTAATTTTTTCTCTCTGATATACTTCTTCCAAATTTTCACTTTGGCAGAATCTCTGATGATGGAAGCTGCATATACTTCAATGCCTTTGTCTCTATTTTTATTGTAAAATTCGCCCAACTCTGGCGTCACTTTTTGGCAATGCCCACAATCTGGATCCCAGAAATACAATAATGTGTACTTTGCTTTCACATTGCTAAGTGGAGCAAGCTTGCCTAAGGTGTCTGTCAAAAACATGTTAGGAGCTGTTTTTCCTATCAAAATTGGCTCGAGTATTTTCACCCGATCTCTGATTTTTGCCACCACACCACTATCAACCCAAGTTGCTTTGCCGCTCAAATAGTAGGTTTTTGCCATGTGAACAAATACAGCATCCATGCCCATGATTTGGCTGTTTTCGTAGGTGTTGGTCACAAACCAAACCATGTATTTAAACAATTCAGGGCTTTTAGTTTTTCCGATCAACGCATCAGCATCACGGTTAATGCTGTCAGGCATTTGCACCACCAGTTGCTTGAAGAATTTGTCCAGTTTGCCGTGGAAAACAGGCGTTCGTATCATTCTGTCATCCGAAAGGTCGATGTTGTCGAAATAGTGATTTTTAAAATACCTGAAGGCAAATACTGAATCTTTTGCCCCATTTGGTAATATAGGAGGCTCAGGAACATCAGGGTCGAGTGCTGATTTCAAAACTTTCACAGCAAATAGTTTGGGATTTTGGGAGAACAAATTTTCTCTGTAAGCTTTAATTTCCTTGTCGAGATCCATTAATTTATTTTTGGCAGCAGCAGCTGTGTCTGCATTGCTGTGCTTCAGTTTGTCTCTCACATTGCCGGCTTCCTCAGCTTTTTTACCCATAAACTTTTGAAAATCGTAGAAAACCTGATTTTCTTGAGAGCCTTTTACCACCATGCTTTTTACCACATCTACGGTGTCGAACTCCATGCTGAAATTCGATTCACCTATCAATACTTCCACATATTTGCTCCCTGGCAAAACCAACAAATAAACGCCCCCGGGGAGACTTTTTTTACCTGCAAATACGAGATTACCTTTTTGGTCTGCCTTGGCTGTGTCTTTAGGTACATATTGGTTATTACCGTAGTAGTGGCCAAGTACGACAGTCGAATCTTTGAAATCTTTAATTTTCATGGTGATTCGATATGCATCGGGTGAGCCTTTTTGGGCAGATGCCGAAAAAGTTATTCCAAGTACTAGTGAAAGAGTTACAAGCAGTATTTTCATGCTAAAAAGATTTCCAACGAAGGAAAGTGTGTATAAACGTCTGTTGAATGAAATCGAACGAATCTGGCTGCAAAGAAAGTACTTCTACCACATCTGGTTCAAGCATCGAGCCCATAATTTTTTCAGCCTGATCAAAACCCATGGCCTTGTTCAATGTGCTGACAAGTGATTTGGTAAGCCAAACCGATTGTTCATTTTTGATGAAATGTCTTGTTTTTATTGCTTTTTCCAGCTCCAGCGATTGTTTTAGTGATGAAGGGAGCAACAGTTTTTCTATTCCCAATGCCTCCCCAATGATTGTCCATAACAAGTAAAACTGAGCCGCTTCTTCGGGAGAAACTGGTATGTTGAGTTTTCGCAAACCTCTGAGAACCACAACAGAAAAGGCCAAATTTGTGCCTGCAAGGTCTTCCTGATTTACAGGTAAACCCCAATCGCTATTCCAAAATGTTTGTTGCTTCATAAAAGCCCTCACCTGAGCATGTTTCCATCGCACTTGCCTGATGGAAAAATCTATGCTTTCGACAGATGAGTCTGGGCTGCAAACGGATTCAACAAAGCTGGCTGTGTCTTTCAACCGTTTTAAAGGTTGGTTTCGCATTTTGTCGGAAAAGTACATCACCTGGGCTCCTGCTGCCGCAGCATAGCAATAAGGCAGCGACATAAACCCAAGGGTGAACAAAATATGAGCTCTGTGTTTGGCGTAAAATTTTTGTGCTGACTTGAGTTCTCTGTTTTCTTTTATTTTTTTACCAATAGAAGTTTGTACATGCCAAGCTTCAAGTAATACTTTGCCCAGATGATTTGGTGTGCAAGAAAAAATAGTAGCCGAAGTCAAGCCGTCAAAATGCTGGTCGAGCACCTTATCGCCCTCGATTCGGAAAGGTTGTAAAATTTCGTTGTCAAACATCAAGCCATTGCGGAACGATTTAGACCATAAGCCCGCATGTAGGAAAAACGTGGGCTAAGCTCTCCTTGTTTTAAAATGGCACTTCTTTCAAGCAATGCACCCGGGTTTCCCAGTTCGGGCAAAACGTGTTGGATGAGCTGCTCTCCAAAAGCTTCAGATGCATCGGCGGGCAATTCTGTTGGCAAGTTATCGACGGCGCAAACATGAACATGGTGGTTGCCAGAAAAAGCTGGATGCTCCATTCCACGCTTATCTACGTCATAAAATGGATTATCAATTGAAGAAGGCCTTATGGTTGTAGGCACAGAACCATCCATATCGCAGGTTACATCTGAAATGACCCGAATGTTGAAATCAGAATTTTTTAAAGAATCAAATGAAAACAGTTTTGGTGCTTTGGGGTTCCAATAAGCACCAGCTATGAATACGTCTGCCACTTTGGTAAATTTTTCGAAAGTTGAAATATACTCTTCTGGATGGATGTAAAAATGACTTGAGTCCCAAGTTTTGTTGGATTTGTGCTCATGATAGTCGCTGGATCTCAACATGGTAAATCTGGGTGACGTAGTCTTCTGATTTAATAACTTGTCAGGCTTAACTTCTATAAATTGCGCTTTTTCCAACATGTGGCGAATGCCATTTCCAACTCTTCCAGAGCCAGTCACCACAGCAGAAATTGAAGGCCAGTTTTCGTTACCAATGATTGCATATATTTCATCGAGTCCAACAGTTTCAGAAGCGGCAGGAAGGGTTTTATTCAACCAGGTTTTTGCAATCATTCTCAATGCATTGTATGCTCCCACAATGCCAGCAAATTGCCCAAAAGCCACCAGCCTTTCACCGCTTTCGTTTACAATAACTTCGTAATCGTAGAGAGTAGCCCCAAGTTCAATCAGCCTTTTAAACATGGTTTGGTTGTGGGGCTGTAATTTGATCGTGTGAGAAAAGAAAAAATAATTTTTATCTGGTTGAAGCATCTCGATTGGCACTTCTTTTATTCCAAAAATGTAGTCGCAATGATCTAAGTTTTCAGACAAGGTGGCACCCGCCTGGACATATTCTTCATCAGAAAAACACCGGAAAAGTGAGGGTTGAAAATAAAAAGACCATTCTGGATACTGATTTAGAATCCTGACAATTTGTTTTGGAGAAAATGGCGTACGTTTGTCGAAGGGTTTCTTGCCTTCTCTAAGCATACCAATTGATACACTTTTTTTAAGAACCATATTTTTTGAAGTGCTTGAGTTGGGGCAAATATGAACCAAATAACACCAAACTGTATGAACTGCATTCGAATGACTCATCTGTCAAAGTTGGCAAAACTTAACTCATGTACTGAAATACCTAAAAATTTAGTTTATCACAACTGAATTGATAGCAATTTTGTCTTGTCGTTAGTTTCAATTGCAAACAAACTTTGGAAGTCACAAATATTTGATTTTACCTTTGCGGACTTAATCCAAAGATTTAACAAAATAATCCTAAAACATTATTGGACTTAGCAATAAGTTTCAAATTTTATTTAAACTGTTCCTAAGAAAGTTTTGAAAACGGTTAGCATTCAGCTTCAATGAAAAAACTCATACTTGCCATTTTTTTCTTGTTTTCGGTAGCAACATTGACTTTAGCGCAAAGTCAAGGCTGTCGAATTGTACTCGGAGTGATTCCACCGGAAGTTTGTGCCGGCAACACTTACAATGTAACATTTGTTACCACAGGGCCATGTTTTGGTAGTGGATTGTACCAAGTTCAGATCAGTGGACCCGGTTTTCCCCCTTTTAATTTCGACACAGTTACTACAGGGCCAACCTCCACTGCAACTACCATTCAGTTGCGTGTTCCACTCACCTCTGATTCCGGTTTGTATGGCCTTAGAGTTCGCCATGCAAGCGGAATAGTATCGGATGTTAAATTATTCAAGGTGTTAAATCGAGATTTTTCCCCAGCGCCTATTCCTACTATTCAGCAAACAAGCCCAATTCAGGTAAGATATTGTCCCGATGATATTGTAAATTTTAACATTTCGAGTTTGGTAAATGGATCAGATAGTCCAACTTATCAATGGTTTGTAAACGGTAGACCAGGCATAGGCGAAATAGCTGCAGATTTTGGGTATTTAAGAGGTTTAGGACGAACAGACACCATTCCTGATACCATTAGTTTATGTGTAACAAAAGATGTAAAATGTTCCGAATTTGCCTTTGGCTGTTCACAAACTATCATTCTTCGTTATTTTTCAAGGCCAGTAATCAATATTGAACTAGATTCGCTCAGTTCAGGTTGTGAACTTGAAGTAAATAAATTTGTTGCCACCGTTACAAATGGTGGAATCAATCCATTTATAACCTGGTATGTGAATGGCATTCCAAGAGACTCAGCAGTTAATTATTTCGAGTTTACCTGGCAGCCAAGCGATTCTAACATTTATCAGTACGTCATTACAGCAAGGGTTCGGTCAAATGAATGTGATTTCCGAGCTATTTCAAATGGGGTAGCTATCAAAGCATGTGGTAGAATTATTCTCGAAAATCCTGTAAGAACGCCACTATGTGCAAACGATACAGTTTCAGTTTACTATTCAACAATCAATACATTCGTAACTGGAAACCAATTTCTGGTTCAGCTATCCAATGCTTCAGGTAGTTTTGCTTCTCCGGTTGTAGTAGGTTCAATCACGGCCACAGATTCAGGCAGAATTGTAATTCAGATTCCTCCTACAACCCCAGCAGGAACGAATTATTTGCTGAGAATTATTTCTACTAACCCACAAGACACCAGCAATCTTAGCAATCCTCTGGAAGTCAGACCTATTCCAGGTTTGCCAACTACTTTCGATTCTACCCGATGCGGACCTGGTTTTGTGACTTTGTTTGCATCTGGTGCAGGCGTGGGCCAAACATATCGTTGGTACACTTCGCCCACGGGCGGTTTGCCGCTAACTGACGATTCCAATGTATTGGTCACAGGCGGTGTGTTTAGGGTATTTGTTAGCGAAAACACAATATTTTACGTAGCACTTGTTTCTGAATTTGGATGTGAAAATCCAAATAGGGCACCCGTGAATGCTATTGTGAATGAATTGCAACCATTGGCAGCTGGGCCCGATCAAACATTTTGCCCCAACTCTGGGCTGAATCTTTTACTGGGCTTTTCTCCATCAGGGGGTGTTTGGACTTCAGACCCAAGCCTGCCAATCATTCAGGCAAATTCAGCTGTTGATATTAATAGTAGTGTATTGCCGGGAAATTATACACTCACCTACACAGTCACATTTGGTAACGGTTGCGAAAACTCAGATTCAAAAATTGTCACTGTAATTTCAAATCCTACTGTAAATGCAGGTCCTGATCTCAATGCATGTTCAGGTGACGGGACTTTGCAATTGAATGGAATACCGAGTGGTGGAATCTGGTTTGGGCCAAATGTAACCTTAGGTGGTTTGGTTCAATTGGGAGCAGCCATAGTTGGCACCAACACATATATATATGAATTGAATCAAAATGGTTGCTTTGGAAGAGACAGTCTGCAAATTACGGTTTCACAATCACCCGAATTTACCATTATAGACCCAGTTAATCCTACATCTTGTGGTGGTACGGACGGCTCAGCTACTATTAACCTGATAACTCCGACAAGCAACGTGGATATTTCCTGGAATACAACTCCGGTTCAGACCACATTAATAGCTACAAATTTAGGTGCAGGGGTATACACAGCGACCGTAACAAACAATGCAAATGGTTGTGCTAATCAGCAATCCATTGGTTTAAGCGACCCAACCGCTGTTGTTCCCAGCATCACATTGAATCCGACATATTGTACATCTGACCCTGATGATGAGCTTTTTGCCACACCGCTTGGCGGAACAAATCGAACATTTACAGGCTCAGGAATTGTGAATGGAAACTTCTTCTCGCCAACTACAGCAGGCGAAGGGCCAACTACGGTCGTGTTTACCTACACTGATGTGAATGGTTGCATAGGTGCTATCACAGCCAATACTTTTGTAAATCCAGGTCCTGTTGTAAATCCAGGAAGAGATACAGCAGTTTGTGAAAATGCAGGTATTTTTACCTTGGGTGAATATCAGCCACTCAATGGAACATGGTCTGGCAATGGGGTTGTTCAACCGGATTTGTTCAATCCAGGACTTTCGAACGTTCAATTTGGCCCAAATACACTCACCCTAACTGCCACACAGGGAACATGCACTGCAAGTGCAACAAAAATTGTTACCGTAAATCCGGTCCCTACGCCAGTCATTTCGGCTGATCAGGATTTGGATGTTTGTCAAGGAACATGTGTTACCATCAGGGCTGAAATTCAGGCTGGTATTATTTTAGCATCTTATCAATGGTTTAGAAACGATACATTGGTTATCGGCTCAAATGGCTCAACCATTCAGGCTTGCCTTGGTGGAGTTTATAGGGTTGTAGTTACCACAGCATCCAACTGTTCAGCGGGTTCGTCAAATACACTTACACTTACAGTGAGACCAGCTCCAACCGCACAAATTGTGTCACCCACTCAGCTTCAGGTTGAAAGTTGTCGGAATGAAGGTGTTTTGTTGACTGCCAATACAACCCCTACCAATTTAACATACCAATGGAATCTTTTGGGTAATCCAATTCCAAATGCCACAAGTTCAACATTTGTTGGCACAGTTTCAGGTGTTTACACAGTTACAACAGGTTTGGCAGGCTGCTTTGCTACATCAGCGGCAGTTGAGTTGATTTTGGTTGACAATCCTCCTGCATTGGTTACGCCTGAAGGGCCTATCACACTTTGCTATCCTATTAATACAGTTCCACCAACAGTTACACTTCAGGTAAATCAGGAAGGCGAAACAGGTCTGTCTTACAATTGGTTTAGAAATGGTGTAGCCACAGGAAATACTTCCAGGACTTTGCTTGTATCGACCTCAGGCGATTATTCTGTTCAGGTTGCTCAGCCCGGCAGTTTTGGCCCACCTGTAAACTCCTTAAGCGATAATACTGATTTCATGATTCGCCAGGTAACCTTAGGCTGCACCGGAACAGGAACAGGTTGTCCTCAAGTTTGTAATCAAGTTATTGGTGAAGACGGCTTGGAAGCAAACTGGACTGATGGCAGAGTTACTATCACGGCTAAAGATTTTAATGGTAATCCTGTTGCACCAATATTTAGACCAAATTCAGGTCCAGGAGCATTTAGACTCAATTCCGGAGGTCTTGGTGTATTGTCGCCTACCGCACCAGAAACCAATAACGAAGCTAGATGGGAAATTGCATTTAGAAACAATAGAGGTGAAAGTGTTCGATTAGACTTCGGTACATGCGGCACAATAACAGACGCCACAGTACGGTTTTCCAGAATTTATGTTGAAGGCAACTTAAGGGAAAGGGGAAATTGGGCTGCATATAGTGCAACTGACCAATTAATAGCCTCTGGGCAATTTGCAGCGACAGAGCCACTTGGTCAAAATGGCCCTGGGTTTTTGGATTTGCAGATTTCAACAGCTAGCCCTTTCAGGTACTTGGAATTTTCTGCCTTAGCCAATGTTCGTGATCAGGCATCACCAGCTTGCTCAACACTTTCAAATGTGGTGGAAGTAAGAATCAACCAAGAATCTGAGATACAGGTTGGCCCTGCCTTAGATCTTTGCAAAACTGCTTCACCAGTTAATTTACTTGCCTCTCCCGATGGTGGAGTTTGGTCTGGTCCTGGTGTTTCAGAGACTAACCCTGGACAATATATTTTCACACCGTCTGCAAGTTTGGGCAATCTTGCCACATTGACATACACATATTTCGATACGATATCAGGATGTACGTCGAATGTTGAAAAACAAGTGTTTTTATACAATTCTCCATCGGTATCCGATGTCGTAATAACAGATGCTACTGCCTGCGATGCAGCTGATGGATCTGTTAATGTCACCGTAGTAGGCAACCCGAACAGTTTCTCATACAATTGGACAGGCCCGCTACCTTTTACAGGAAATGGCACTCCTGCCATTTCTAACCTTCAGGTTGGCATTTACACGGTAAGAATCATAAACAACACTACTGGTTGTGATACCACATTCACTATCCCAGTTACAAGTCCAGAATCAGGAAGTGTTCAGATTATCTTGAACCCAGAACCTCCATATTGCAGCAACGGACAACCTCCTTTTGCTGCTATTTCTGCCATTCCGAATCGTCCAGGTCAGGTATTTTCAGGAGAAGCAGTCATTCAAACAGGTGGAGGAGCCTTGTTTGTGCCTGGTACCATTGTAAATGGAGGCAACACCGTTATAAATTATGTAGCCACCATTGCACCTGGCTGTACCGTAATTGCATCTCGAACTGTATTTGTGACGCCTTCCCCGGTGGTTGATGCAGGTCCTGATTTGACTGCTTGTCAAGATGACCCATCATTAGTTTTGGAAGATTTTACCCCTTTTGGTGGAACATGGGAAAGCAACCGGGGCGGTATTAGACAATTAACTGATTCTACATTGGAGTTTGCGCCATCGGACACAGGCATTTACATCTTAACTTACACCATTGAAGGTCAATGTATTGGTTTTGATTCGAGAATCATCAGAGTAATAGCTCAACCAGACATTTCATTGACTTCTACAAATACTCTTGGTTGTGGTCAACGAGGCGGCTCTGCCACAGTGAGCATCACACCAACTGGCAACTATAAAATCAGATGGGAAACTTTCCCTGCTGGTGGAGAACCACTTGATACTACGACTACAATCTCTAATTTATTGGCTGGTACTTACAGAGTTGAAGTGACCAACAGGTTAACGGGTTGCGAAAGGTTTGGCTTTGTAAGTGTTGAAGATCCTGATTCTTTGCTAGCCGACACTTCCATAAGTATTCTTACAGCCAATGGACAACCCATTCAAAGTGGATATTGCCGAAGTGAAGCCGCTATTCAATTAGTCGGTCAGCCTGCCGGAGGTGTTTTTGTTCCAGGTAGTACTTTTGATCCTGCAACAGCGCAATCTGGTGCAAACAACATCATTTATACAGTTACTGACGCCAATGGATGTAGAGGTTCAAGAACCATTACCATCAACGTGAATGATTCTACATTAATTGATGTGGGGCAACCCATCACGGCTTGTTTAGGCTCTGATCCTTTTAACATCCCAATCAGTCCTCCAGGTGCTGTACTGACTACTTTAACAGGCCAACCTTTTCCAACATTATTTAATCCAGGCACACAAGGCACTTTCCCTTATCGGCTGGTGTTTACCAATGCCAATGGTTGTACAAGTGTTGGTGTGAACTCTATCATTGTTTCGCCTGCTCCAGTAGCAGCTATCCAAAGTGAAGGCTCTAATGTACTTTGCGGTGGTACTTGCAAAACCCTTTCCGCCAACACAGGGAATGGCCTAACCTATCAATGGTTTAGGAATAATCAACTTATTTCAGGTGCTACAAATGCTGAATTGGAAGTTTGCGAAGAAGGTGATTTCGCAGTTGATGTAACCTTTGCAGGTTGTACTTCCAGATCAAACATCATAAATATTTCAGTTATTGAATTTGTGGCCGATGCTGGTCCAGATATCACAAATGGTATTTGTGCGAACAGCAATCCAGTTAACCTTGCTGGTGCTAACGTTCCTCCAACTGGTGCATCAGTTAATTGGTCTGGAAATGGTATCACAAATCCTGGCTTAGGAACATTTGATCCTTCTGGACTTGCAGGATGCCAAACGATTACCTATAATGTGGCCTTCGGACCAAATGATGCCTGTATTTCATCCGACGTCCGGCAGGTTTGTATCGACTCGTTGCCTGCATATAGTATTACCTCTGATTCTGCTTCAAGTTGCAATTCAAATGATGGTGGAGCCAGCGTTAACATCGTTAATCCTAGTGATTACAGCATCATCTGGAGTCAGAATGGAAATCAGGTTGGCGTTGGAACTTCTATCAGCAATGTTGCTCCTGGCGTGTATGTGGTCATAGTTACCAACCAATCTACAGGATGTTCATCTGTTCGACAAGCTATCATCAATAGTCCTAACGATTTGAATCCTACTATACTTGGTGTGCCTTCATCTTCTGTATGTGAAACAGCTCCATGTTTCAATTTAACTGGAACAAATCCTCCTAATGGAATATTCAGTTCGACCCGAGGTGGAATTTCAATAGGTACTTCACAATATTGCCCCAATTTAGTGGCACCTGGTGTAGACACGATTTCTTACTCGGTAAATGTAAATGGTTGTTTGGGAACGGTATTTACTACGTTAACCATTGATCCAAGCATACCTGTAAATGCTGGTTTAGATTCTACATCTTGTCTCGGTGATACCATTAATCTGATTGCAATCAATCCATCAGCAGGCGTGATATGGACAGGTCAAGGTGTATCTGGAAACACTTTTGTTTCTACAGGTTTGAGTGGCGACATCACCGTAACTGCTACAGTTACCTCAGGCGCCTGTACCTCAAGCGACAGCCGAATCATTACAGTTAGACCTTTGCCTCTGTTCGTGGTTAACAGTACACCAGTATCAGCGTGTGGTGGCGAAGATGGAACAGCGACAGTTGTCATTGCCAATCCAAATAGTTTCAACTATGCCTGGACACCTAACGTGTCGGGATCAACAGTAGCTTTGAATTTGAAAGCGGGAACTTATTTTGTTCGAGTTACTGAGACAACAACGGGTTGCGCCAGAACAGACGCTATTGGTGTGACTGAGCCGTCACAGAATCCTATTACTTTCAACCTGCCAACTGAAGCTTGTTTCAACGGTACCAACATTGTCCTGGGTGATATCAATCCATCGCTTGTCAGATCTGGCTTTTCAGGAGTTGGGTTAGTTGGGGATACATTAAATCTGAACGTTCCACCTGTAGGCGTAAGAACAATCACTTATCAAGCCACAGACACAAATGGCTGTATTTTGGTTGGTTCAAGAACGATTGACATTCAAGCTCCTCCAGGTTTACCTAGTTTGGCTGCACTTACTTTGTGTAAAGACAATGGTAATATCTTGTTGAGTGATACAGGTTCCTGGACTTCATCCATCAACAGCTTGATAATTGGCAGAACCCTGAACATAAATCTGGCTCCTGTCAATGTTCCATTCCAGGTTGCAGTAACCGTGACAAACACAGCAGGTTGTACAAATTCAGGTACACGTTCAATTACGGTGAATGACACCTTGCCTTCAAGAATTTATGGATCATTCGGTGGTCAAATTGTAACTTCAGGAACTATTAGAATTTGCAGAGGAAGTGAAGCATTGCTGGTGGCACCAAGTGCAACTGGTTCAAATTTCAACTACCAATGGCAAATAGTAGTAGGTGGCGTGCCTACGAATGTTGGGACTAACAATGACACCTTGAGAACAGTCGTGCCGGGCACCTACCAATGTCTTATAACGTTGGGGCCTTGCGCTAAAACATCAAACTTCATTTCTATTGAAGAAGTTCCTTCGCCTGAATTCACCATTGCTTCAAGTCTTGCCTTCTGCTCAGACAATGGGTTGTTCCAAATACCATTTACAGTAACCAGAGGAACCCCGAACTTCTTGAGCCCTGGCTATGTGTCTCAAGGTGGAGTTGTAACTGTAGGCAATGTACCACTTGGTGCCAACATCATCCAGTTTGTAGTTTCAGAAGGAAATTGTTCGGATACAACAAATGTAACTCTGAACAACAACCAAGCAATCGTGCCCACATTGAGCGTAACCGGAAATACATCTATCTGTGACGATGGCTCTATTACTCTGATTACTCAGCCGAGAGACAACGATGCCAATACCTATGTTTGGACTCAAAACCAAGTTATAGTTCCGGGTGCCAATGCAGATAGCTTGACAATAAATCAAGCGGGTACATACCGGGTTCAATTGGCCATAAATGGACAATGCGAACGTACATCAACAGATTCACTTGTGCTAAGGGTAATCACGCCTCCGGTTGTAAATGCCGGAGCAGATGCAACAGTTTGCGGAAATCAACCTGCCTTTGATTTGGTAGCCGTGGAACCTAACGATGGTATATGGATTTCTCCTATTCCAAATTTGGTAATTGGCTCAAGGGTATTCCCTAACGTTGCCCCTGCAGGTGTATATTCAATCATTTATAACAAAACCATTGAAGGTTGCTCTAAAAATGATTCACTGACACTTACCATCAATCGGGTGCCAAATCCAGCTGTACTTTTTGAAAGTACAGGCGATACTTGTCAAGGTGATTCCATTCGATTAGCTGTCTCTCCTTTCCCAGGCGACGTGGTTACCTGGTTTAGAAACAATTTACTCATTCCTGGTGCTACTGACTTCGAATACTACGCCAATGAAAATGGAAGGTATTTTGCCAGAATAGTGTCTGACCAGGGATGTAGAGACAGTAGCTCAAACAATGCAGTCAACATGAACTTCAGGCAAATACCAGCTCCAAATGCTACCGGTGCTGAATTGTGCAAAAATGGTGCTTCAGTTCAGTTATTAGGCACACCTATTGGTGCTGGAGTTTGGGAAGGGCCAGGCGTAAATTCCACTGGCGTGTTTAATCCGGTTGCTGATGATGTACCGGCTGAAGGACCAGTTGAAGTTGTATATGTGATTCGTCAGAATGGTTGTGTAAGAACTGATACAGCTACCATAGTCATTAATCCAGCTCCAAACATTGTGGTTGAACCATTGAATCAGATTACTGAAATTCGTGTTCCAGTTAAAATTGCAGTCAGTGGTGCTGCCAGCTATGTATGGTCGCCTGCTGCCGGATTGGACAATGCAACTTCAAATAATCCAACAGTAACTATAGCCGAAACAGCCAGATATCTGGTAACTGGTACAACAGACAAAGGTTGCACCGATACTGCTTCTGCTTTAATCATTGTTGATCAGGAGTTCAAAGTATTCAATGGATTCTCACCAAATGGAGATGATATCAATGGTGAGTTTGAGATTAAGAACATCCAAAAATATCCAAAAGCCAAGGTGTTTATTTATAATCGTTGGGGCAACAAGGTATTTGAATCTGAGCCTGGATATCCGAACAAGTGGGATGGTAAATATAACGGCACTCCAGTACCTCCGGGTGCCTACTATTATGTCATTGAGTTAGATGCCGATCTCAAACCAATTCAAGGTTCAATGACCATTCTTCGTTAACACAAACTCTGGAATATAACAGCGTATGAAAAAGCTTTATTTGTTTTTCGCCACTATAGTGCTGGTTTCAGGTGTGAAAGCCCAGCAACAAGCACTTTTTAGTCAGTACATGCTAAATGGTTATATCTACAACCCAGCTGTAGCAGGCATTGAAGATTTCACAGATGTGAAATCAAGCTACAGAAAACAATGGGTGGGAATGCCCAATTCACCATCGACCATGTATGTTAGCGTGAGTGCCGCTTTAAATCAAAAAGACCTTAACAAGGAGGAGCTTGGTTCATTGCCGATGAGAGGTGCGTCTTCTATCCGATTTAAAACGGATCAGCCCAAGAAAATCAGGCATGGGATTGGAGGATTTATCATGAATGATAATGCAGCACTTATTAATAAAACCTCGGCTTATGTAGGTTATGCCATTCACATTCCTTTGAGTCAAGTTTGGTACCTTTCAGCTGGTGCCAATGCAGGATTTGCAGCTTACACGTTGAACAAATCAAGACTTGAACTGCGAAATCAAGACGATCCGGCTTTTGCAAATCGAAATCTTACAGCTGTTCCAGATTTGAATTTAGGATTGTGGCTATATTCAGAAAGAGCTCATTTTGGTATTTCGTCCAACCAGTTACTCAGCAATAAATATTCATTTAACAGAGACAATTCTGTAACCATCAACAACCAGCTCACCAATCACCTCTACGCAATTGGAGCCTATAAGTTCAATATTTCTACGGAATTTGAGCTACAGCCAACAGGTATGGTAAGGTTTACACCCGGTGCTCCCATAAGCCTTGACTTGGGGGGTAAATTGCGATATCAAAATGGTTTCTGGGTTGGTGCAAGCTACCGGGTTGATAATGAAATTTTGGGAAATGCATTTGTGGGATTGGTTGGTTTCAACATATACAAGTTCATAGACTTGAGCTACTCATTCGATTTTGCAACCTCCAGAATAGCTCAGGTGAGTTCTGGATCGCATGAAATTGTGCTTGGATTGCGACTGAATAACAAATCTGGCAGAAACGTAGCTAAACTCTGGTAAGCCTGAAATAATAAAGGAAGGATGAACAAGAAAATGAAAAACTTTATCAAGAATGCCTTTTTGGTGGTGGGATTTATCTTCACCTGCTCCATGGTATCATTTGCCCAGGAAGGTCCATTGAGCAAGGATGTGCCCTACAAAATTCAACGGCTAGACACCATGGTGAATACCGAGCATGAAGAAATAATGCCTTTAATTTCTGCATCGGGCAAAAGCCTTTATTTTGTTCGCTCGCTGAGTCCACGCAACAACGGAGGAAAAGATGGTGGACAAGATGTTTGGGTGTCGGAAAGGGTAGATGACACCACTTGGACTCGGGCGGTAAGTTTAGGTTTGCCTATTAACAACACAGGGAATAACGCCATTTGCGGGATAGCACAAGATGGGAAAACCATCTATTTAACCAACGTATATCGAGGTAAAAAGATGGATCCAGGTGTATCTGTGTGCACAAAATCTGAAACTGGTTGGTCGATACCAGTTACTTTGAACATTCAGGAGTTGAATATTCAGCGGGGTTATTTAGGGGCTCATATGAACAAATCTGAAAGTACTTTGGTGCTGTCTATGAAAAGTGATAAAAGTGTTGGTAGAGAAGATTTGTATGTGACCTTTAAAGATCAAGCCACTGGCATTTGGTCGAAACCAAAGAATCTTGGAAATACGGTGAATACGGTAGGTTTTGAAACATCTCCTTTTTTGTCTGACGGTGATTCAATTTTATATTTTGCCAGTAACGGACATGAAGGCTTGGGAGATGCTGATATCTATTTTTCCAAACGGCTTGACGAAACCTGGACTAAATGGAGTAAGCCTCAAAATCTTGGTGATTTTTTTAATGGTGATGGTTTTGATGCATACATGAGTATAGGATCAGATTCCTCTGTGTTTTTTGCCAAAGAAAATACTGAAAAAAGCTTTTGCGATATTTACTATACTCATCAACGAAACCTAAAAAAGGTGGCTGAAGATGCGCTGAGAAAGAAATTGCCGAAAGTGGATAGTTCATTATTGGCTAACAAGCTATCAAAAGAGTTGGAAGATCAGAAAAGTGCCGAAGAAGAACTTAATAGGCGTGAACGTGTCATCGTTTCTGATTTCGATAATTGCTTGTTCGATTTTGCCAAGCATGACCTGAAACCCGATGCCCGCAAGAGATTAGATAGACTCTATGAATACCTCCAAAAAAATAAAGGAGTTGGAGTTGAGTTGATTGGTCACGCTGATAGTATAGATACTGAACTTGTGAACCTTATTTTGTCAGTTAAGCGTTCTGAAGAGGCTAAAAATTATCTGATCAGAAAAGGGATATCCAAGAGAAGAATTCTTACCCATGGTTTTGGCAAACAAGTACCTGTTGCGCCTAACCGCACTTCAGAAGGTAGACGTTTAAACCGTCGTGTTGAAATCAACATATTGGTAGACGACAAGGTGAAAACCAAGTTGGATAAAATGCCAGCAGGAAAGCCCAAGTAAATTGAAAACCAAATCGGAACACACATTTTTTGATGATGTGTACGCTCTAGTGCGTTTAATTCCAGATGGGAGAATAACCAGTTACGGAGCTATTGCTGCATACTTAGGCAGCAAGGGAAGTTCCCGCATGGTGGGTTGGGTTATGAACAACGCCCATCAGTTTGGTGATGTGCCAGCACACAGGGTTGTAAATCGTAAAGGCGTATTGACTGGTAAACTTCATTTTGGCGAAATTGATGCTATGCAAAGACTGTTAGAAGCAGAAGGCATCAAAATTATTGGTGACCAGGTTGTTGAATTTGAAAAACTATTTTGGGATCCGGCGAAAGAAATTCACCTTTAGCCCTGCATCAGATTTAACCTCAATATGAATCTTCAGGTCAACTTCAAAGACGAAACAAACAAGCTGTATTTTGTCGATGGCAGTGTAGTGTCAAATCCGGAAACTGACTTAACTCATGACATCAAAATGTATTCGCCTGGTCGATACCATGTTTTGGTAGATGGGCAATCGTTTGAAGTTGAATTAGTTGAAAAGTTGCCAGGTGATTCGAAGCAGTACAAATTAAAAATTGGCAACTCTGTTCAGGTTGTAACTGTAAAATCAGAAACGGATTTGTTGCTTGAAAAAATGGGACTAGGTTCCCGAAAAACCACAGTCCTCAAAGAACTAAAGGCACCCATGCCAGGTTTGGTGGTGAGTTTATTGGTTCAAGAAGGACAAGTGCTGGCAACAGGAGATCCTGTGTTGATATTAGAAGCTATGAAAATGGAAAATATGCTCAAGGCACCCTCAGGAGCAACCATTGCTAAAATTCTTGTTGAAAAAGGTCAAAAAGTAGAGAAGAATCAAGTGTTGATTTCTTTTGCTTAGGTATCTTCATTCACTAATTTTAATTCCAATTTTTGAACCCCTGGCATCGGGTCTAAGCGGTCTAGCTGTTTTACCTTCAGTTCATATTCGCCTGGGTTTTTGAATTTTATTCCCTTTAGCAATATAAAGGTTCTGTGTGTGCTATTCTCCGATTTGCTCCCCAATGGCTCTCCATTTTCGGGACGGAACATGTCCAAATTGTATTGCCCGCTGAATAGCACTTCCTTACTTTGTTTCTTGTATATAGAAACAAATATGTAATGGTTATATGTCGGTAGGTCTTCCGTTACCCAGCTAGTTGCTTCTAGTTGAAACGTACTTTCGGTGTCACCAATTTTAAATGAACCTGAAATGGAATCGGCAATTGTCCATCCGCCTCTATCCATTTCTTTGCTTATCTGAAAAGTTGGCTCTGACAGGCAGCCAGAAAGCAAAATCAAGACAAAAATAGGTGATAAGGTGATTTTATTAAATGACAGTGGAAAATGCATTTGTAAGATTAAGTCTTGTTTTGAAAATTTTGTGTGTAAATATCTTTGCAAAATTTTATTTCGTTTAGAATATGTTTATTTTTGTACTCAATCAATTTTAAATTTAAAACAGCTATGAGAACACTTTTCTTGAAAGGTTTGGTGCTTTCGTTGACCTTGGCAACCACTTTGAATGCAGTAGGTCAACAATCTATAAGAAGAATAAATCCTTCTTCACCAAAATTGGGATTAACTAAAGAAGCCATGATTCTTCGGGCTTTAAATGAAAAAGAATCAGTGAGTAAGCCAAGCGGAACCGGTTCTGCTGTTCGTACAAAAAGAGTTCAGTCTTCCTGTGATACCACTAGCCTTGGTTATTCTATTAATCCTTATACCTTGATTTCAGGAGCAAGAAATAACCTTTGGGCAAATCCAATACTGAATACAATAACCATGACACGCCGAGGTGGCCCAGGTGATTTGGGTGCCGGTGGCGTTACAGGTAACAATATTTTTTATGATTTGTCAACAAATGGAGGTAGAAACTGGACAGTAGGTAAAGGCCCTCTTTACAATCCGGATCTGGTTCCAGGTACTCCTCCAGCTAATGCCCGATATCCTCAAGGAGGAATTTTGAATCCACAAGGAAACACCAATCCTGCCAATGCTTACCAGGTTACTTTCACAGCTACTACAAATGGTGCTGGTTGGAATGGGATGGGCGTTGGTGCTGCCAGAATGGATGCAAACAACTCCAACAGAAGCCAGGAATGGCTTGACCAACTTGGCGATGCTAAGCGTTACATCACTGAAGCGATGGCTATTCTTCCAAATGGAACGGTTTATTTGTTAGACCCTGAAAGAGGAAACATTGCAACTGATGATCCTGCATATACAGGTGACCTGGTCATCTATAAAGGAGAAGTTAACAACCAAGGCAATTTTGGTGTAGTGTCCACAAAGCTTGCTTTGCCTTTAGCGAACTATGCAAATTCAGGAATCGCTTTTGATCCATCTGGAACAATTGGCTATATTGTACTCCTAGGTCATGACAATACAGTTGTGAATGATGAAGTATTTCATCCCATAGTACTAAAAACCACCGATGGTGGAACCACTTGGGGCGAGCCTTTGTCTATTAATTTAAACGACGACCCTATGCTTCAAGCAGTTAGGGATTCACTTTTTGGCGATGATGAAGAATTTCCTGATGGAACTTTTCGCATGCAGTATTCAACTGTTTTCGATAATGACATCACCGTTGACCGTGATGGCAGCTTACATATTTTAACAGGTGTAATGGTAGCTGGTTGGGAAGACGGAACAAATAATGCAGCTTACTCGGTACAGCCCGGCAATGGACAAGTAATGTGGGATATTATAGTGAGAGATAATGGAGCTGTTGTTCCCCTTTTCCTAGGCCGAACAAAAACATTTAGAGGATGCTACTATTGTGGCGATGCCAGTGCTGAATTTACAGAAGACAACAGGCCACAAACCTCAAGAAGTTGGGATGGCAGTAAAATTGTCTTTGCATGGTTTGACACAGACACAATTCTGTTTCCTCCTCAGGATATTTCATCCCCAAATTCAAATCCTGATTTGCACATGGCAGGAATTAGTTTAAGCTCTACTCCTGGAACTCCTGGTCGATATGCTACAGATATGGATATCACTGGGCCAACTCCATTTGTTGGATTGAATATTTTGGCTAATGTTTCTCCATTTTCATTCAACTTAAGCGGTGACTCTATTTTTGTGCCTATGTCTTATGCCGTTTTAGATGAACTGAGCGATGTGTCACCGATGAAACATGTTTACAATACATGTTTCCGTTTCGACGCAAGTAGGTTCACGTTGCCATTGCCTTTCCCAACAGAAACGCATGCCAACCATGAGTTGAAATCTAATGCAACCGTATTCTTCCCTAACCCATCTACTGGAAGTGGTACTTTCAGAATCTTAACTTCTACTGCGCAATTGGTAGAAATTAAATTGAACAATGTGTTGGGTCAGGAAGTGTTTGCTACCAAACTCAACACCGTTTCTGGTGCTAAAGAATTTGCAGTAGACTTTGGTACTTTGCCAAAAGGCATTTACACTTTTAATCTAAAAGGTTCTTCTATCAATAGCAGCGGAAGAATCGTGATTGATTAATATCCCGATATTTCTCAAAAAAGATCCCGCCTCGAGCGGGATTTTTTTTGCCCTGTTAGAAGGCTTCATTGCAGCTTTTGCCCTGTGAGTGATTCTTTTTCCCTAATTTGCAGCACTTTTAAAACTCAATCACATATGACTGGTAAACAAACGTTTACGATGATAAAGCCCGATGCAGTAGAAGGTGGGCATACTGGTGCCATCATCAAAATGATTCAAGAGGCAGGCTTTCATGTTGCTGCCATGAAACTCACCCAAATGACAGCTCAACAAGCTGGCAAGTTTTACGAAATCCATAGCGAAAGGCCTTTCTATAAAGATTTGTGTGACTACATGAGCAGTGGGCCAGTTATTCCCATGGTGCTTTTCAAGGAAAATGCAGTAGCTGATTTCAGAACTTTAATCGGTGCTACCAATCCTGCCAATGCAGCAGATGGAACCATCAGAAAGCTATTTGCCAAAAGCATTGAAGCCAATGCTATACATGGATCTGATTCAGATGAAAATGCTGTGATAGAAAGCGATTTCTTCTTTTCGAAGCTGGAAAGAGTTTAATTCCAGGAAAATGAATTTGCGAGTCCTGCCTTGTTGCAGGACTTTTTTTATGCGCTACGAAGCCGTTTTTCCAGAAAGGGATAGACAAATACAGTACTCATAATCACGAGTGTACCTGCATAAAATCCAATATGCATGGTTTCAGATTTTCCAAAAAATAGCAAGGCTAATAGTATGCCATACACGGGTTCCATGTTGATGGCTAGGTTCATAGAAAAAGCAGTGAATTTCTTCATCAACAACACTGATTCCGAATAGGCATATACAGTGCATATTCCGGCAAGTAAAAGCAAATACAATACATCCATCTGCGTAGGAATGAATGGTTTGTCGAACAAGTTTGCTTCAGGCCAACTTAGAAACGCTACAATGGCTGTAAGACTAAATAAGGCAGCTCCAACCATTTCATAAAATGTGACAACCTGATGCTGATACTTTTTTGAAAATATGCTGTTGAACACGCTGAAAAGTGCCGCAAATCCAGCTGAAGCCACGCCAAGTAATACCCCAAGTATTTTATCAAATTGAAAAAGGAAAATAAGGTATAATCCTGCTACTGCCAATAATGCAAGCAATGGCTCGAACCAACGAAAGGGTCTTCGGGTAATGAGTGGCTCTAAAAAACTGGTCCAAAGTGCACCAGTCGAAATGCCAGCCAGGCATGCCGATACATTGGTGACTCTGGCAGCAACGAAAAACAAATACCAGTGAATGGCAATTAAAGTTCCCACCACCATCATTTGAGATACAGCCCGCCACCCGGGCCAGAGTGGTTGTTTGTTCAAAACCAACACAGGCAACATGATCAAACCCGCAAGCGCTGTTCGATATAATACCAACATGGGCGCATTCACTGAAATGAGCACCCCTAATATGGAAGTGAAACCCCAAATAAGCACCAGGAAATGTAATGTGGAGTAGTCACGGTAGCCGGGCTGCATCATCGGGGAACAGTTTTATACAAAACGACGCCAATGAAAGCAAAAACAATGTTAGGCAACCAGCAAGCCAGCATAGGTGGCATAGAACCTGCTTCAGCAATGCTTCTACTGATAATATAAAAAATGATGTAGATGAATGCCAGTAGAAACCCGAGAGCAATTTGAAATCCAGGCCCTTCTCTGGATTTTCTGGCAGATAGAATAACACCCATCAAGGTGAGTATAATGATGGCAAAAGGGTAGGAGTATCGCAGGTATTTTTCTACTAAATAGGGTTCTACATTTTCGGCACCTCTAGATTTCAGCCTTTGAATGTATTCATCAAGTTCGGCATTGGTAAGTGTTTCGTTATGTAGGTAATTACTTTCAAAATCCTTCGGCGTTAAATTTGGAATCAGGGTGTCGATTTTTGCGCCCTGTGTCATCGTTTGATGATCTTCAAAAAATTGCATCGACTTGTAGTTTTCAAGCTGCCAGGAGGCTTTTTCAGGCTGCCAAACCATGCGATCGGCCGATAGCTTTGCCAAAAGGTCGGTTCCCCGAACGGTTTCAAGAGAAAAAAGGTATCCGGTTTGGTTGGCATTGTTGTAGCTTTCAAGGTAGACAAATGTTTCTGGAGCGACTTTCAGGTGTACATTTCTCCCCTCAAAAAAGAATGGATTTTTGAGGTAAACCAATTCAAAAGCAACCCGTTCTTTGTTGCTGTTTGGAATGATCCAGGCAATCAGGTAAAAGATGCTTAAGCCAACAAGTGACGATCCAACAAAATAAGGCCAAAGCAGTCTTTTGAAACTTACGCCACTGGCCAGAATGGCTACAATTTCAGTTCGGGCCGCCAAGCGAGAAGTGACCAATACAGTGGCTATGAACACCATAATTGGACTGAGCATATTGGCAAAATATGGCACCAGGTTGAGTATATACTCAAAAATAATCTTCTGCCAGCCAGGTTTAGATTTGATAAAATCATCATTCTTTTCAGTAAGATCGATCACGATAATGATGGTGGTAAAAACAAAAACCACAAACAGGTATGTCCTTAGAAAATTACTAAGAATGTACCGGTCTAGGATTTTTAAGCCAAATGTGGGCATCGATCGGGGAGTTTGAGCCAACACAATGAGAGTTGGCCGATTTTGTTTTCAACATGCGAAATAACAACAACCCTGCGTATTTGAATGGAAAAAATACAAGACTTGGAAAACATTGTCAAATTTGCAGTCACACATGTCGATTATGGAATTAAAGCCAATTCTAAAAGCCAGCCAGTTGGAGCAAAAAATCAAGCGAATAGCGTATGAAATGTATGAAAGGAATTACACTGAAAAGCAATTGGTATTGGTAGGAATTAAAGACGAAGGTTTTGTGTTTGCCAACATGCTCGCAGAACATTTGAAAAAAATCGCTCCATTTGAAATTCAGCTCGCAGCACTTACTTTGAATAAAGCGGCCACTATTCAGCCTGAGGTTCAAATGGAGCCCGTTTTTAATGTGAGCAATAAAGTAGTAATTGTGGCAGATGATGTGCTGAACACAGGCCGAACATTGATGTTTGCCGTCTCGCATTTTCTCCAGTTTCCTGTGAAAAAAATACAAACAGCAGTGATCGTCAACCGAACGCACAGACATTTTCCCATATCTGGTGATTATTTGGGTTATGAATTGGGTACCACATTTACAGACCATGTGGTGGTGAAACTGTCAGATAATGAGGAATTTGGCGTGTATCTACATTAGGTTTTTCTCATACTCAATTTGCATAAGGTAAGAAACCACTAAAAATGGTAGCCATTTGAATTTGCATTTGCTTCCGCTACGGCTATGGCCACCATATTGACAATATCACGAACAGGACTGCCCAATTGCAAAACGTGAACTGGTTTTTTCATGCCTAACAAAATGGGTCCAATCACTTCAGCTCCGCCAATTTCAGCCATCATTTTATAAGCTATGTTGCCAGCTGCCAGGTTGGGAAATATAAAGGTGTTCGCAGATTGGTTTCCAAGCGAACTGAATGGGTATAATGCATTCGATAGATGCGTATCTGTTGCCATGTTAAATTGCATTTCTCCTTCTATGAGTAGATGTGGAAAAACCTGCTTGGCTTTTGCAGCTGCAGCACTCATGCGACATGGCTCGTCGCCTCCATTGCTGCCAAAATTGCTGTAGCTCAACAAGGCTATGCGAGGCTGCTCGCCAAAAAACTGAACTTTTTCAGCTGTGAGGCCAATGATTTCTACCAAGTCGTCTACGCTGGGTGAAACGTTCACTGTGGTGTCTGCAAAAAAGTAGTGGCCTTTGGGCGTGTTGATAATGTACATGCCAGCTACTTTGCTCCCTCCTTCTTTGATACCTATCACCCGCAATGCAGGTTTTATGGTTTGTGCATAGTCTTTCGTTAGACCAGAGATCATAGCATCGGCCTTACCAAGGTTGAGCATAGCTGCGCCAAAATAGTTGCGGTCACGCATGGCTTTGTTGCTGTCGACCCTTGTCATGCCTTTGCGCTGCCGTTTTTCGAACAAAATGGCACCGTATTCGACACATAATTCTGGCTCTTCAAGCGGATCAAGAATACAGCAATCACCTAATTCCAAGCTGTTTTCTTTCATCAGTCGCTCGATAACATCTCTGTTGCCCAACAAAATAGGAATGCCAATGTGCTCATCTTTTACAATTTGAGCAGCTTTTAATACCCTCGGATGGTCTGCTTCTGCAAAAATCACTTTGCGCTCGCTGAGCTTGGCTGCTCTGATTATTCTGTGGATAAGCCTTTGGTCTATGCCTACCCTTTTCAGGAGATCCAATTCATATTTTTCCCAATCCTGAATGGGATTCTTCGCAACTCCAGAATCCATGGCCGCTTTGGCTACTGCCGGTGCAATGGTGGTAATGAGTCTTGGATCTAAGGGTTTGGGAATTAAATAGTCAATCCCAAAGCTCATTTTGTCATTCGAATAAGCTTTGTTTACAGTATCTGGAATGGGTTCTTTGGCCAGCTGGGCAATGGCTTTTGTAGCGGCCATTTTCATGGCTTCGTTTATGGTTGTGGCTCGAACATCCAAAGCACCTCTAAAAATGTAGGGAAATCCAAGCACGTTGTTCACCTGATTCGGATGGTCTGATCTGCCAGTAGCCATCACCAGGTCAGGCCGGCAAGCCATTGCAACATCATAAGGAATTTCAGGGTTCGGATTAGCTAACGCAAATACGATGGGATTTGGAGCCATTTTTTGTACTTGCTCAGGCTTAACAATATTGCCAACGGAGAGCCCAAGCAACACATCTGCCCCTGCAATGGCTTCATCAAAAGTTCTAATATTTCTGTTCGTTGCAAAGGGATATCGCACATCATCAGCAGGAATGGTATCTTTTCTCAACACACCATCCACATCGCACATCACCACATTTTCAGGATTTATGCCAAGTTGAAGGTAGTACCGTGAACAGGAAATAGCAGCAGCTCCGGCACCCGAAACCACCATTTTCACTTCACCGATTTTCTTATTCACAAGCTCCAGTGCATTGAGCAGTGCAGCACCAGAAATGATGGCTGTGCCATGCTGATCGTCGTGCATTACGGGAATTTTGAGGCGTTCTTTGAGCACTGTTTCAATTTTAAAGCATTCAGGTGCTTTAATGTCTTCAAGGTTAATGCCCCCAAAAGTTGGTTCTAGGGCAGCAATGATTTCAATCAACCTATCGGGGTCATTGCAATCTAACTCAATATCGAATACATCTATCCCAGCAAATTTTTTAAATAGCACGCCTTTGCCTTCCATTACGGGTTTGCTGGCCAAAGGGCCAATATTGCCCAGGCCTAAAACTGCGGTACCATTTGAAATCACGGCCACCAGGTTGCCTTTTGAAGTGTACAAAAAAGCATCCTCTGGATTTGCTTCAATGGCTTTGCAAGGTTCGGCTACTCCTGGAGAGTAGGCCAACGACAAATCCCGTTGTGTGGTGAGTGGTTTATTTGGTGTTACTTCAATTTTTCCCGGTTGTGGATACCTGTGGTAATTGAGGGCATCCTCCGGGCGAATATGGCTTTGACTCATGAAAAGTTTTAGTCTTGGTGTTTGATTTCCAGTATCAATCGATCGCTGGATGCGGTTTGGAATGGGTCGAGGTTGTAGTTGCCCCACATGCGTGAAATTTTACCGACGGCTTTTTCCGCCATTTTTTCAAAATCTTCAAGCATAAATCCTCTTACCGATTCTTCGAAATGGAAACGCTGACCCTCGGCTTCAAATTCAATGGTTTTCTTAAAGAATTTACCGTCGAAATGCCGTCTGATCTGAAAAATGATGCCTTCTTTTTCTATGGTTTCTGAGGGTACCAGTTGGGCCAAAGAACGAGCGGCGTTAAGATAATCAACTATGAAACAGCCGCCTTTTTTTACGTTGGTCACCGAAGCTGTAAATGCCTCGCTGTTCTCTTTGTCATTGGCCAGGTAGCCGAAACTAGTAAACAAGTTGAAAGCCGCATCGTAGTGATTCTCTTTAAAGGGTTTTCGCATGTCGCCTACATAAAAATGAAGTCCTTCAACTTCCGTTTTTTTAGCTTCGTTTATGCTGTTTTCAGAGAGATCAAAAGCGTCTACTTCAAGGCCTAAAGCATGAAGCGTTCGGGCGTGTCTACCCTTTCCGCAAGCGATATCCAGCACTTTGGCTTGTGGCTGAAGGTTTAGTTTTAAAACAATTCGGCGAATGAAATCCCTGGCTTCGGCCTCACTTCGGTGGCTGTAAAGCACGTGATAGTAGGGCGAATTGAACCAGGATTCGAACCAAGAAAGTGAATTCATGTGGTATTTGGCGATGCAACGTGCAAACGTATGAGATTTAATGAGAATGTTTGATGGAAACCGATACCTGAATTGGAATTTAGTGAAAAAAGTAAGATTGGTATGCTACTTCAATACTTCGAGCCAGCCGTTGCAATACCCGCCAGATTCGAAAGTGAAATTGAAGTAATAGCTTCCTGGTTGTTTGCCATCAGGACACCAATTGTTGGTGTAGTTCTTGTTGCTGTACACCAATTTGCCCCAGCGGTTAAACACATCAAGCTTGGTTGATTTTGGTAAATTTTTGACTTCAAAACAGGGATTTAGTTCGTTGCCGTCGGCTGTTACCACATTCGGAACAATCAGGGGTTTTTTAATGAGAACCAGCGTGTCTTCGCTTCTGCAAATACCCTGAAATGCTTGCAAAATGATTGTTTTCACCTGGGCGGTGTCGGTAAATACAAATTCTGGGTCACGTTCAAAAGATGAGTTTCCGTTACCAAAATTCCACAAAAAGCTGTTTGCGTTTTCTGATAAATTATTGATTTTGAGTTGAATGTCTGTGCAATTTTTGTACAATGCTTTTGCCTCAAATTTTGCTAACACCGGATTTCGGGTTCTATTTAGGTTCAGGTTGAAATATAAGTTGTCTTCGCAGCTTCCTTTCAGGCCTTTCAGCCTGATTTGGTAAATGCCTTGATTCAATCGCTGTTGATAAGTTTTGCTTTGTATGGAGTCGGTTGGAGATGTGAACCACCAAACCTGGTCAGCTACGCTTCTGGAGTTGTCAAAATTCACCGTGTAAATATTATCGCAAGGTTCGAACACTGTCGAGGTGTCTATTCGGAGTATTACTTCTTCATTGCTGAGTTTTACATAACGCCGGGTGGTGCAGGTGTCGTTATTGATGTTGATGGTGTAAAACTGGCTTCCAAACGGCTTAATAACCTGATCCCATGCCGTTGGATCTCGCAAATAAGTAACAGGACTCCAGGAAAGGCTATAACTCGAAAGTTCAGGAAACCGCACTTTGATGGTGTCGTTTTTGCAAAACAACAGGCTAGTTGTGTCGGACTCGAAAGGAAATGGATTGCCAATTACAATAGAATCGATGGCTTCGGCACCATTCACACAGGTGAGCGGATTGAAAGCTCTGAGCCTAATGATGTATTTTCCGGGTAAAGTATAAGTGTAGTTTACGTTGGCAGTTGTGGTGCGTAAGGTGTCGCCATTGCCAAAATACCAAATGTAATAGGCAGCGTTCAGGCTTGTGTTGTTGATGCGCAGGTTGTAGGGTGGGCAAAGATTTGTGGTAACGTCGAGCGTAAATCTGGCCAACAGATTTCCAAAGTCGAACTTAATGGAGCCATTGTTGCAGTTGCCACTTCGTATATTGGGTGAATAACTTCCAGGTGAGCCGACAGGGCCAGTACTCGAACCTAATAAACATCCGCAAATGGCGTGATAGACAACGCCCAAAGGATCGAAGCGGCTGGTGCCTCCGTCGACATGATCGCCTCTGCCCCCAAATTCTCCAAAAAATGAGCCATAGCGCAGCAATTCAGCATTGCGGGTGAGCACCATAAAGTACAGGTCGTTGTTGTCGGTCACAGTTCTGAAAGCATCGCTGGTGGTAGGCAATCCTTGTGTGTTGGTGGGCAGGTAAGTGGGTTCATTAGAGCTAATATTAGGCCCTCCCCAGCCTGCGAGGTAGATTTGGCCACAGTTGTTCAACGAAAAAGCTGTTGGTGAAATATTTGGAGTTTGGAGGGCACCAAATGTGGTCGAATATTCAAGCCCGGTTAGATTCGGGTTGAATTTTTGGATGAACATGCCTCCACCTGAGTAGCCATAAGTGCCGGTAGTTTGTGGAATTACACCACGAGTTTGACCAAAAATCACAGGCGAATTGTCAATATCAAGGCCAAGCAGAAATGCCTGATCATAAAAGGGCGTACCAATCAGAGTTGCTCCGAGTGTGGTTCCATTGGCTGGATCCAGTTTAAACAAAAAACCATCTATTTGGTCAAGCTGTGTGCTTGCGTTGGGGTTAAAAGGTCGGCTTCGGTAAGCATTGGCGGTAATCGCAATGTCGGACGAACGTGACCCTCCGCACACATAAATGGCATTGTTTTGATCAATTTCTACATCATAAATGGCTTCTGCTCCATTTCCGCCAACCCAACGTGCCCAAATAATACTGGCCAAATCTGGACGAAATTTGACCACAAGTCCATCTGACTCGCCCCAACGAGGCACACCTCCAAATAGTAAGTCAGAAGTGGAATAGGTGCCAATTACAATGTTGTTATCCTTGTCTACTACCGCATCACCTCTGAAAGCATCGCCGTAGTTTCTGACCAGCACAGTTCTATAATCCTGCACACCGTCGGTGCCAGTTCCACCAAAGTATGTGGAAGACATGAGTGGTTGGCCAGGCGAAGGAAGAATGGTGAGAAAAATATCGGCACCATTTTGATAAAGCATTGAACCCTCGGTGAGTGGATAAACTGATGGCCCTCCAGAAAAATTTCGCTTGTAGGCGATGATTGAAACTGGAAAATTGGCTGAGCCCGTGGTTCCAAACACTACAAGCTGATTGTTTTTGTTGATGATGAGACTGTGGGGAAAATCTGCGCCACTTCCGCCTAAGTATGTGCTATACAACAACCTGCGACCGTCTGCTGAGAATTTGGCAATGTTACAATCGAAGCTGCTAAACGCACCATTGCCTTGTGAGCCACTGTAAAATATGCTGAACGCACCTAATGTTGTTGGATAGCCTGGTCCAAATACAACACCACCTGTGAAGGTATTGCCTTCGTTGTCGAAAGTGGAAGTGGTGCCCCAATTGTCAACTTGCGAACCTGTGTAGGTAAAAAAAATCAATTGCGGATCGATGACTAATTCATAAGCGGGATTGTAACCCTTGGGTAAATCGAAACCGATGTTTTTACCTTTTCGCTTGTAAGCCACATCCACCCATTTTTTACCTTTTGGCGTCATTTGCCATGCTATGGGACGGCCTTCCTCTATAGCGCCGAATCGGGTATAGTACATGAGTTTATTTTTTTCTACCCGGAATGAATCGAGGCCTACTGGTTTCCAGCTAATTTGGGATGGATTGGCACCTGGTTTCACCAGCCAGTCTGACTTGATGTGTCCGTTTTTTCCTGAACTTACCCAGTCTATACCTGGGTACACACTTGCATAAACAACCGATTCATGACCATATACATGGGAAATCCAATCTTTTGCAATATTACCCATTAGGTAGTTTTTAAAGTCAGGGGATTTTACACCTTTGGCCGAAATATTTTTTGGATTGGCACCTACAAATTGCAATTGAAATGCATGGGCTTGAATAGAATCTGAGATGAGTTTCTTTGGGTCGTCATGATAGAAGCCATGTTTAATGGCATCCACATGGTCTTCGTTGTACAGCAAAAATGTAAGTCCAGATTTTTCGAAAAATACCTGGCTTCCCTGCTGTTCTGCTTTGAAATTTATGTTTTGAGGCCATTGGCCTTTGTTTTGCCAAAACCAAACAGGTGAAACCTCACCTTCTGCCCATGCCACTTTGGTGCAAAACGACAGAAAAAAACAGAAAATTAAAAAGTAGAGTGGTTTCATGCAAGGTTCATATCCCACATAACGGATTAAAAGGTCATTTAGCTTTTTAAAGCCCGCAAACTGTCTGCAATTTTTCTGTCATTGCTCAGCCTGGGTACTTTGTTTTGACCTCCCAATTTACCCTCATTTTTCATATATTCCCTAAAGGCATTGGGTTTTAACTGGGTAATTTGAAGAGTTTGTAAAATGCCACCACGAATTAAGTCATCATAATATATGTTGAGCTTTCTCAGGTTCTCGTCAATTCTGCGTTCCAAAGCAGGTAAGTTGGCTGGAGGAACAGCAAATTCCACCAACCACTCGTGGTGTGGCAGGCCCTCGTCAGGGGTAACTTGTGGCGCCACAGTAAACTCTGCCAAGCTCACCTCAGGGTGAAATTTTAAAGCCTCTCGCATCGATTTTTCTACTTCTTCGCCAATTACATGTTCTCCAAAGGCTGAAATAAAATGCTTGATCCGGCCTGTGACCACGATCCGGTAAGGATTTTTGGAAACAAATTTTATGGTATCACCGATCGAATAACCCCAAAGGCCAGCATTGTTGTTGATGATTAAAGCGTAATTTTTATCAAGCTCCACCTGTCCGATTGAAAGTCGGGTCGGATTTTCGGAAAAAAACTCTTCTGCCGGTATAAATTCATAGAAAATTCCGCTGTCTAAAAGTAGCAAAAGTCCTTCGTTTCCTGGTATGTCCTGAAATGCAAAAAAGCCCTCAGAAGCAGGAAAAAGTTCAATGGAGTCCACTTTTTTACCGATGCTGTCGAATAGTTTTTTTCGATATGGTTCAAAATTTACCCCTCCATACACAAACAGCGAAAAGTCTGGAAACACATCCTTCATTTGCTTGCCTGTTCTCTCTTGTATTTTGTCGAAATACATCTGAACCCAGGGTGGGATGCCAGAAATGAGTGACAAGTGTTGCCCAAGGGTTTCATCTATAATTTTTTCCAGTTTCGTTTCCCAATCTTCGATGCAGTTGGTTTCGAAAGAAGGCAGTTGGTTGCTGCGTAAATAGCCCGGAACATGATGATTCACAATGCCCGACAATCTGCCCGTATTGATGCCATTTTTTTGCGTTAGCACAGGGCTTCCGGACAGAAATATCAATTTTTTATCCAAAAATGCTGATTTGCCTGTTTTATACACATAGTTGAGCAATGCATTTCGGGCGCTGTTGATGTGGTTTGGTATGGAGTCTTTGGTGATGGGAATAAACTTGGCACCGCTGGTGGTTCCGCTGGTTTTGGCAAAATATGTGGGCAAGCCTGGCCAAAGCAGGTCTTTTTCAGCAAGCACCAACCGGTCGAACCAAGGTTTTAGTTGCTCATAGTCTTTTACAGGAATGGCCTTTTTAAAACCTTCGTAATCAGAAACTTCCTGCAAACCGTGTTCAATACCAAAAATGGTGTTGCTGCCTTTCACCAACAGGTTTTCAAGTACCTGCGCCTGTGTGGCTGCGGGGTTTCGCATCCATTTCTTTTGCTCGTTTACTACCCAGTTGGCAAATGGTTTAGCCAGAATTGACCTGATTCCCATACATATTGCTATCAAAATTTCGATATCGAAAGGGTCAAAACTATGTGTATTCAGGCTCTTTTCCGAAATATGGGTTCGCTTATCTATATTACTATCATTTCAACTCCACTTTCATTCCATTCATATAAAGTCTCATCATGGTTTCATTTTTAGAAACTATCATTGCAGAGCTAAATTGAGAAATTAACATGTTGCAATTCCTGAAATTTGTGCTCGCCACCGTTGTTGGCCTACTGCTTTTTCTGTTTTTATCGGTTATTATTTTAGTTGGAATAGGTTCGGCAAGTGATGCTGATAAACCAACATTAAAATCTAATTCGGTGCTGAAACTGTCGCTCGACAAACCTATTGTAGAAATTTCGAACGACCCTTTCGAATCTTTGAATCTTCCAGGTATGAAAGAAGGCAACGAGTCGCTTATCGACATTTTGAGTGCGATAGAAAATGCCAAAAGAGAAGATAAGGTGCAGGGAATATTCCTTGATATGAGTGTAACCCAAGCCGGGTTTGCGCAATTAGAAGAAGTGCGAAACGCATTAATAGATTTTAAAAAATCTAAGAAATTCATCTATGCATACGGCGATTATTATTCGGAAGGTGCTTATTACCTGGCCTCGGTGGCCGACAGCATATTTATGTATCCTGAAGGTCTTGTGGAATTCAACGGCTTGTTTGCTGAAATTCCTTTCATAAAAGGAACGCTGGAAAAACTTGAGGTGAAACCAATTGTGTTTCGGGTAGGTGAATTTAAAAGTGCTGTTGAGCCTTTTATTTTGGAGAAAATGAGTCCTGAAAACAAGCTGCAAACCACCCAGTTTATTTCTTCTATTAATACCCATTACCTGAAAAGCATTGCCGAATCGAGAGGCTTAACCTACGAGGCTGTGAAGCAAATCAATGATTCGATGTTGGTGCAGCAGGCCGAGCAAGCTGTGTCGTACGGGTTGGTGAGCAAACTGGCTTATCTGGATGAAGTACACAGCACCATGAAGAAAAAACTAGGGTTGAAAGAGGATGACAAATTCAACATGGTGTCCACCAAAACTTTGGCTAAAGTGATAGGAAAGCCCAACACGTCTGATAACAAAATAGCCGTGATTGTGGCCCAGGGAGAAATTGTAGATGGTAAAGGCGAGGATGACAATATTGGATCCATAAAATTTGCCGAAGAAATTCGCAAGGCCCGAAAAGACAAAAATGTGAAGGCTGTGGTAATTCGGGTTAATTCTCCTGGCGGCTCTGCACTTGCCTCTGATGTAATTTGGAGAGAAATTTCACTTACCAAAGCAGCAAAACCCATTGTTGCATCCATGAGTAGTGTGGCCGCTTCGGGTGGGTATTACATTGCAATGAATTGCAATAAAATCATTGCTCAACCTACCACCATCACGGGCTCAATTGGGGTGTTTGGCTTGTTGTTCAATGCTGAAGGTTTGCTTAAAAACAAATTGGGTGTAACAACTGACCGGGTAAAAACAGGCGAATATGCAGACTTAGGCAATGGGAGCCGCAGCATGACTGAGGGTGAAAAACAAATCATTCAAAATTCAGTAAACCGCATTTATGAAGTATTCACGAGCAAAGCCGCAGTTGGCCGATCGATGGATGTTGAAGTCCTGAAAAAATTGGCAGGTGGCCGGGTTTGGTCTGGAACAGATGCCAAAGAAAATGGCCTTGTGGATGAATTTGGAGGGCTGAACGATGCTGTGAAAGAGGCTGCCAAATTGGCCAAACTGACTGATGGCGACTACAGAATCAAATATTCACCTACAACCAAAGACATATTCACGCAGATTATGGAAAGTATAAGTGGTGAAACAGAGGCCAAGTTGATGAAAGCTTATCTCGGTGAACATTACAACTTAATCAGGCAGGTGAAAGACATTCACAGATTTGAAGGCATACAAGCTCGCATGCCTTTTGACCTGGAAATCAGGTAGATTGCACAAAAATTTTATTTGAAAGGCGGGAATTCCCGCCTTTTTTGATTTACAAAATCATTACTCCAAATCCATTAAAAACTGGATCAGATTTTCTTCCGTATTTGAGTTTATTTATTCGCACATTCCATAGCGGCTGATTTCAACACCCCTTACCGAAATGCTCATCAAGGGAGCAATTTCTTTGCTGCTCAAATTCATCCTCAGGTAGGTGCAAAGTTGAAGCTCATGTGGTTTCAGGGCAGAAAATCGGTTTCTGAGTTTGGTTAAAAAATCGCCACACACATTGTTGAAATGTTGGGCAAAATGGTGCCATGCTTTTTCTGGTTTTTCTTTTTCGCCCAGGGTTTTGAGCAGTTTTTTCAATTCCGGATTTTCTTGTTCCGCATCAGTGGTCTTTTGCAATTGAGCCAGTTCTGCTTTTAGCTGGAGAATTAACTCTTTTTATGAACTAGATTGATTGTTGCACTGGCTAGTTCAGCGTTTTTGTGTTCAATTTCTTTGGCCAGTTTTTCCTTTTCGGCCTGCTCCATGTCAAAGCGACTCAGCTGTGAGACGTCGGGTGTAAACCGCTCAGAACGGCTGCCCTGAAAGAGCTTAGTGAGCTTGGCCAACTGCTGTTTCAGCTCCTGAATCTCTAGCTTCAGGTTCAAGTTTTCCCTGAAAATTTCCTGCCAGTTTTCGGGTATCTGAGCCGTTTGTTGCATGGCGCAAAGTAGCAAATTAATCAGCTACTGTACAAGCACTTAAGCAAGAAAAAAGTAACATTTTTACGCCTTTCAGCGGGGCTGAAAACGGGGTTTTTGCCGGTATTTTTATACCCTTATGCCCTCCTCTATGAGTAGCACCAGCGAAGGCCACGAAATGGGTTTGGAGAAGCTGTCAAAGCCGTTGCGGGGTAGGTCGAAAGTGCCTTGTTCCAGCCGCTTGTAGTAGAGCACAAATCCACCTTGTTCCCAGTGCAACAGCTTGATGGCGTCCTTTCGGGTGCCAATGAAGAGAAATACATCGCCCAACATCGGGTCTTGCCCCATCATATTACGAACAAGGCCGCAGAGCCCGTCAAAGCTTTTGCGCATGTCGTTAGGCTGGCTGTAAAGGAAAAACCTGTTGGAGGAAGTGATAGAGAACATGGCAGGTCAATGTTTTGGAACAATGACAGGATAGAGCACCTGATCAGATTCAACCAGAAGCAAAGGTTGAAAAGTGCCTTCGGCTTGGCTATCATCTTTGGATTGGTTGATGATCTTTTTAAACTTTACTACCTCAATGCCATGCTGAAGACAAAATCTGGAAACCGAAAGGACACTGCACTTGAACTGCTTGACTACAGCCGCCAATGAATTGTTATCTGTTTTCATGCCGCAAAGCCGCAGTAGATTTTAAAGCAGTTGGAACGTGGATGACCGGAGGCTTACTAAAGTTCAGCATGGCGTATATTTCTGTTGGGTTAGCACTGGCAACAGCTACACGCACCAAAAAATTGTGATCCGCTAAGTTGTACCTATAGTTTAGTTACAGAAAGGCTACCCAGTTTGGATGGCCTTTCCTTTGTAGAAACAATTCAGCTTTTCAACGTGTTATCATGCTATGTCAAAAATTGTGCTTATTGTTCTTTCACTGCTTATTCTGATTGGTATTGTGATGTTGCTATCTTTTAAATCCAATGATATCGAAACGCCGGATTATCAGGTGATCAAAACCCTTGGCGAAGTGGAAATCAGGCGGTATCCGAAAATGGTAGTGGCGCAAACCTTATTGTCCAGCTCTTCTTACAAGGAAAACAGCAACAAAGGATTTCGAACCATTGCCAATTACATTTTTGGAGGCAATGAAGCCAACCAAAAAATAGCCATGACTGCCCCTGTGGTGATGAATATGGGCGACTCGGCACGCATGTATTTTGTGATGCCCAAGCAATATTCCCTGGATAAGTTGCCAAAGCCAGGTTCAGATGAGGTACAAATTGTAGAAGAGGCCGAGAAAACCCTGGCCGTAATCCGGTACGGTGGCTACTCCAACGATGAGAAAATAGCATCGCATGGCAAGGAACTCATCGACATTTTGAAGCAAAACGGGATTGCCACCAAAGGATCTCTCATGTATATGGGCTACAATGCGCCCTGGGATGCCATCAATCGCAGAAATGAAGTAGCGGTGGAAGTGGTGTTTGAGTAAACGGCAAAGCCAAATTCGTCTAGGTTTCTATTGAGTGAATTTGGAGGGCTCAACGTTGCTGTTAAACAAAATGTCAAGTTGACCAAACTGACCAAGGGTAATCGAAGAATCACATATTCTTCAACGTCCAAAGACGCACTCACAAAGATTACAGCAAGAAACAGAGTCGAAACATAGACCAAATTGAAGAACTTTCCCTTTCTATTTTCTTGCGCAGCGGATTATAAACGCTGTAATAAATCCTGGGTCTATGACCGGGTAAAGCCATTGTGCAACTATTTCCCGCAAAGGCCGCAAATGAGGAGAGTACAAGCAGAGGGCGCAAAGCGAAATGACTTTACCTTACCTTGCTCAGCTGTAAGCGGCTAAGCGTTTTGTGCAGTTTTAGTGTGTGCATTTCAATTGGTTTTTGCACACAAGAGGGAGAGAGTAGGGTACATTGGTCTCACTGCCGGTGTCCGTGAAGGTTTCAAACCCCCACCGTTATAAAAATAAGAGAAAGAACGAAAGTTGAGTTTAACGAAATCCCGATTTAGTGGGGCAATTCTCCACTCGCCCTCCTTTCCAACGTGGCCGTTTGAGATCTGCGTTTTTAAGGCAATTACAAAACCCACTACCTTCCAAACCGCTACTGAAAACCCAAGTATTTTTCCGTTTTGAACATGTAAAAGGTAAACGCCTGTGTAGAAAAAAAAGTCTAATTGAAGCAAACTTGCTGATTCTTGAGGTTTAAGGAAAAATAATTATTGCAAAAGGCAGCAAAACTTGTTGCAGGCAAGGCATTTAACCCTACATGCACTTTTGAAATTTTTTGTGCCTTACAATCCAACGAATATACCCGTTTTGGCGTATAAAATCTTGAAATAATTATATTATGCTTTTCAATAGGTTTTTCAGTGGTCTCAATTGAATACTTGCTTTGAGCAGGTAACCGCTTGTTAATCTGTATTTTCTTACATGCTTACACTGGCTGAAATGACTTGTACCACACTCCATTTGCACCTAAACCTTTTGCTGTAAGTAATGCTATTGGTTTGGCTACCCCTGCTTGTTTTTCATCTATCATTTTTGGATTGTCAAAAAGTGGGAGGTTTAAGTGCCCATGCCAATGTTTCCAAAAACCTGATAAGAAGATGAACAGATCCGAAGCGCAAAATATCGAATTAGATAAGGTTATGAGTAGAATTGTTTACTCTTTTCCCCGGTACTTCTGGCCCCTGTTACTGCTGGTGGTGCTGGGTCAGAACCTGACCTGGGCACAGTGTGTCGACATGAGAGATCCCAGAAATGGCAACCAGCCAACCAGAACGCCAGTTCGGAACTTCCGATGCTTGCCTGTGGGTACACTTCCGACAACAACGTTTACCATCAATTTTGTGGGAAACGTGTCGAATTTTACCGTAATCTGGGGCGATGGAACTACCACAACTTATCCCGGGCCGCAAAACTCGGTTTCCTACACCTACATCACTGCCGGCACCTTCACCTACCGGATTATTCAAACCGGTTGCACCGACACCATTGTAGGTCAATATGTGAACGACTACAATACTTCGGTTCCGGGAATCGGTTTTGTGACACCACCTGCTGGTTTTGCCAACAAACGTTGTGTGCCGGAAGATTTGAGCATCATCAACCTCTCACCAGGCATGCGTGGGTTCGATCAGTTTGTGATCAATTGGGGCGACAATACGTTCCAGACCATTGACGACCAAAGTTACTTTCAAACGTTGACGCATACTTATCAGCCCGGTACCACAGGTTGTCAGCTGATGATCCGTATCAATTACCGCAACTTGTGTAATGCAATACCCGGAGGTGGAGCAGGTCCATTTGCCAGCTATGGCGAGTACTTTTTTATGGACATAGACAGTGCTGCTGTTAGCCCAACAGATATATTGTTGTGTGCACCCACAGATGTAACCATTCGTGACATCACCAAACTCAATTGCCTCGATTCGCTGAACCGCCAACTGAAATGGACCCGTGAGTTTGGTTTTGCCAATCCGCTGCCTTTCCCTGGCGACAATGTGTTTAGACCATACAACCCTGTAAACAGAACCTTGAATATTCCGGCAGCGGCTTTGATTCCTGTGCCTGCCGACAGCTTATACCGCCTGAAAATGGTGATCAGAAACCAATGCGGCGACGATTCAGCTTATGCCAACATCAGAATAGTATCGCCAAGAACCCCTGTTTTCAATGTGTTGAACGACAATACCTGTCCGGGAGAGCCCATGAACTTCCGCAACAACACCCCAAACCCTAATGGCGCACAAACCTACCGCTGGAATTTTGGGGACGGCACCATCGTAAATAACAACAGTCCAGATGTGTCGCATACCTACATCAGGTCAGGAACCTATCGGGTCATCTTATCGGCCATCATCAACGGCTACAATGGGCAGATTTGTTTGAAAACAGACAGTATCACGGTTAGAGTAAAAGACGCAGTATCTCCTATATTTCAGGTAATACCCAAAGTAGGTTGTGATAGCTTGACTATAACAGTAAAAAATAAATCATTGAACACAGTGGGTGCCACCTGGAGAGGGTGGGAGCTAGGCGGAACACCGGTGGTGACTGCGGGTAGCAATTACATTCCAACCATCCCTGGTTCAAATCCATCAGTAGCTGAAGTAATCAACGTGAACCCAGCAGACTCCACTGCGTTGATCAAGTACAAGCAACATGGCAAATATGCCATTAAGTTGAGAGCTGTGTCTTTGGGTTGCCCGGAAGTAGCCTACACTGATTCGATAACTATTTATCCATCACCAATTATTCGCTGGAGGGCCAATCCGATAAGGGTTTGTTTGGGCCAGTCTATTACTGTAAGAGATTCGAGCAGGATTATGTCAACCAACAGCCGAGGTTTAGGCAGCGATTTCAATCATATCAACTGGACCTTGAACATGGGTGATGGAACTATTTACCAATCTGCCAACCCGATAACCAACAATTTCAACAACCCGGGAATCACCAACAGAATAACTACACATAACTACATTGTTCCAGGTAATTACACCATAAGGTTAACGGTGCGAGGGCCGCTGGGACAAGATGTAACTGCACCCGGCGACCTTATCACTCCGCTTCCAAGTACGGGAGGGGGATCTCCAATTGGAGAAGGGGTAACCATGGCTATTGACAATGATGCAAGTACCAAATATTTAAACACGGCAGGGGCGAATTCAGGTATGCAGATTGTTCCTGCCAGAGGAGCTACTGTAGTAACAGGCATTTCACTTACATCAGCAAATGATAGCCCGGTAAGAGACCCGAGAACCTATTTGTTCAGAGGTTCGAACGATGGCGTTACATGGTCAACCATTTCCTCAGGCAATGTTCCAAATTTCACTGCCAGATTTCAGAAAGTTACGGTCATTTTTTCGAATACAGTTGCTTACACCCACTATCGCTTAACCTTCCCTGCACTGAATGGTGGAAGCAATTTCCAGATTGCCGAAGTGGAACTGCATGAGTCAGGTAACCAATGTCCAAAAACTGATACAATTGCCGTAACCGTTCAGCCAAATGTGTTGCCTACGTTTACTGTTCGAAGAGATATTTGCGATCCTGCTACTTTCAGGATCATGAACACTTCTTCGGTTGCTTCTGCCAAGTTTGAGTTCATCATCAGAAGAGGTGTAAATCCTTATACCACCATCACCAGAACCGTACGGGATACTTTTAGCGTAACACTGCCTTACATTCCCCCGGCTGATTCTACTTCCTATTCCATTGTGTTGCGGGTAGTTTCCGGCACTGCACCAGATACTTGTGTGTCGTCTACAGCTCCGCTTATTGTGCGGGTTCCGGCCACGTTGGCAGCTGCATTTTCGCCTTCTTTCAGTGAAGGATGTACTCCTTTGAATGGCATCACTTTTATCGACAATTCCTTCAACGTGCCTCAAAATGGATTGTATGTGTACAACTGGAATTTCGGCAACGGAAACACTTTTGTGGGTGAAAATCCTCCGGCTCAAAATTATGTGAACAACACCACGCTGTTTAAACGAGACACAGTGAGGCTGAGAATTATAGGTCCGGGAGGTTGTGTTTGGACAGCTCAAAGAGTGATTACCATTTTCCCAAATCCAAGTGTGGGCATCACAGCACCCATCGACAATTGCAATGGTAATATTATAACATTCAATGCAACAGGAAATGGTCTGGGGGCTTTCAACTGGAGTTTTGCAGAACTGGACGGAACTACTTCAAATTTGCAAAACCCAGTAAGAACTGTTTCGAACCTCACTGGTTTTGTGCGCTCTGCCCGCATCAGACTTTCAGCCACTTCTGTGGCTGGTTGTACGGACACGGCTTCTATCAACATCAACATTCACCCGAATCCGATTGCTGCCTTCACATCATCTATCGATGCTGTTTGCGGAAACGATCTGACTCCCATTGTTTTCAATGCTACAACTTCAGTGAGGGCAAATTTGTACACCTGGCAATTTAATGACGGTGCCCCGGGCATCATCGATACAAACACTGCCTTTGCAAACCGCACATTTCCTCAAAACTATACCTCGCTCAACAGAACCTACAATGTGCAGTTGCGGGTGGCTTCTCAGTTTGGCTGTTTGAGCCAGCCGGTTTCAAGAACCATCACCATCAGGCCATCTGTTCGGGCTAACTTTATCCAAAACATCGACAGAGGTTGCCATCCTTTGACCGTGAATTTTCAAAACCTCTCGACCCAAACCGACGACAACTACACCTGGTATGTGAAAGAATTGGGCACAACGGGCTTAGGTCTACCGGGAGCGCCAAACCAACCAGGATATGGATTCAGGTTCACTTTTGGGAATTTAAGCAACGACACTGTCACAAGGTATTTGGTTACCCTCGTTGCCCGTGATGATAATGGTTCACCCATTTGCGAAGATTCATATTCCGATACCATTTTTGTGTATCCTCAACCTTTTGCAGCTTTCACCACGGTTCCTGTTTCGCCCATTACCCAATGCAGCCCAACCATAGCCACTTTGGCCCCGGTGGGCAGTTTAGGCACCACCACGTATTTATGGAAATATGATGATGGATCTCCAAACTTCAGCACCACAAACACTTCGCCTTTCACAAAAAGCTTTACCAATCCTGGAAGCAACAACAGGGATTTTATTGTAACCCTGATTGCAGGAAATAGCTTTGGTTGCACCGATACCACCACCCGAAATGTAACAGTGAAACCAAGTGTGGTGGCGGCTTTCAGCATTTCCGACTCGGTGGGTTGCAGCCCTGTGAATGTGCGGTTTACCAACAATTCGAACAACGCTGCTTCCAACTTTACCTGGTACATAAACGGCCAACCGTTTTTCTTCAACCGAATTTTACCCGATCAGGCATTTGTGAGCACTTCATCATCCGATACTACTTTCTACACCATTAGTTTGGTGGCTCGTGGATTGGATGGCGTGTGTACCGACAGCTCAGTAGGTCGCATTATTAAAGTACTTCCTAAACCAGTAGTTGATTTGGTGGCCCAACCCAATTCAGGTTGTGCTCCGCTCAATGTGTCTCTCAATGCCAATGGAAGTCAAGGTGGCAATGTTTTCAGCTGGTATGTTCGGGCAGCTGCCGATACCACTTTCACTTTATTTAACACAACAAACAATCCAGAACCAATTGGCAGAATTTTCACCAACCAAGGGCAGTATTTTGCCAAATTGGTAGTGGAAGGCGGCATTGGTTGCCGGGATTCTGTCACAGTTCCTATTCAGGTGAGCGTACCCGTTCAACCTGTTTTCGCTGCTACAGATACTACAGGTTGCAGTCCTTTATTGGTTCGCTTTACCAATTTAACCCCGGCCACACCCGGCGTAATTTACAGCTGGAAAGTAGATGGCGTGGTTCAACCTGTTGGCAACCCTGCCTTGTTTGAATATACTTTTGCGGCACCACAAGGTGGCAGCGCAGTTACTTATACAGTTACCCTCACAGCCACCACACCTGCTGGTTGTTCTGCTGATTTTTCAAGAACAATCAGGGTGAATCCATTGCCTGATTTCAATTTCACAAGTTCCTTGAATCCGGCTTCTGGTTGCAGCCCGGTTGTCACTACTTTTTCGGTGCAAAATCCTGCTGGCGTTTCACAGTATAAATGGAAATTTGGTACAACTGATTCGCTCACCCGCACCAGCAATGCTGATTTTACCCGCAATTTTGCCAACAATGGCAGCAACTTGCTTGTAGTTCCGGTTACAGTTACAGGTACTTCAGCTCAAAGTTGCAGCGTTACCAGAATAGGTTCTTTTGTGGTAAATCCTGCCATTCAGGCCGGTTTCATTCAGTCGCCTGACAGTGGTTGTTCTCCCTTGGATGTTACATTCACAAATTCAGGCTCATCGCCAGGTGTGAATCAGGTCAACTGGTTTGTGAACGGGGTTTTCCGCAGCAACAACCTCACTGGTTTTTCAGGCTTGTTTGGAAACAGCAACCCAACCCAGTCAGCCATTTACAACATCAGCATGGTGGGCTCTAACAATGCTGCACCGGCTTGTGTGGATACGGCACGACGCACCTTAAAAGTGTTTCCAAAACCGAGGGCTTTTGCTTCAGCTGTTCCGGCTTCTGGTTGTTCACCTCTTCAGGTTGACTTGCAATCTAATTTAAGTGAAGGCGGTTTAACTTTTCGATGGTTCATTAAAGCCCAGGCCGATCCTAACTATGTGTTTTTGGGGCAGACAAGCGGTGCCAATTTTACACACACATTTGTTAATACAGGCAACTTCGGAATCACATTCACAGTGAGATTGTTGGTTTTGAATGCGCAGGGGTGTATTGACAGTAGCTTTACTTCTGTAGTTGTCAATCCTTCAATTTCAGCTGCATTTTCACTGGCACCTGATTCAATAGGATGTGCGCCATTTGCTGTTCAGTTTACCAATCAAACCACCAGTCTGGCTGCCAATGTGTTTCAGTGGTCGGTGAATGGAGTTACGCAGTTTACACCAAATCCTGCTATGTTTAACTACACTTTCCTCAACAACCAAAACAACAATAGCCAGGTTTATATGGTCACGTTGCTGGCCGCCAATGCGGTTACTGGTTGCTCGGCGACCGTGAGCAGAAACGTCACAGTACTTCCCTTGCCTGCGGTTGATTTTACAACTTCGCTAGATCCCAATTCTGCTTGTAGCCCCGTAACAGTAGATTTAACCCCAATAGGTATTGTGAATGCCACAAACCTTCACTGGAAAATCGGGTCTTCCGATTCTGTAAGCGCAGACGTGAGCCAAGTGATTACCAGAAACTTTGTAAATACCAGTGCTGCTGCCCAGGTCATACCTGTAATACTCCGTGGAACCAGTGCGGCAGGTTGTGTGGCCAGCATGGAAAGAAATCTTACCATTTATCCGTTGGTTCAGGTGAATTTCAATGCATCCAGACTGGCTGGCTGTTCACCGCTTACCGTAGATTTTACCAATCAGGGTAGCTCAGCGGGTGCTGATGCATTTCAGTGGTTTGTAGATGGCCAATTGACCAGCACAAACTCCAATGGATTTTCTCAAACATTCACCAATCCTTCTCCTGTTGCTGCCAGAACCTACGTCATTCAAATGGTTGGTTCTCACAGTGCCAACGCCCAATGTCGTGATACGGCAACTCGCATTATCAGGGTTGATCCAACGCCATTGGCCCGTTTGCAAGCCAATCCTTCAGCTGGTTGCGGACCATTGACCGTTACATTCAACGCTTCTCAATCTCAAGGAGCTGATAGCTTGCTATGGTTCAGTAAATTAGAGACTGCCACACAGTACGCACAGTTTCAAGTAACTACAAACAGGTTTACACCAGTAGAAAGAACATTCGGCAATACAACTTCGGGTGTATTGGTCTACAATGTGAAAGTGAAAATCAAAGGGGCATCAGGTTGTGTGGATTCTATTGTTACCAACGTAACAGTTTATCCTGAAATCGTGGCCCAAATGACGGCTTCAGCTACAGAAGGTTGTGGTCCATTAGCTGTAACTTTCAACAATACCACAACCAGTGCTGGTGCCAACAGCTTCGCCTGGTTTGTAAATGGCATTGAGCAAAGCAATTCACCTTTATTTTTTAATTACAACTTTGGCTCAACTTCCAATACACAGAACACGGTGTATCAGGTTTGGTTCGTGGCCCGAAATGCCATCAGCGGTTGCCCTGATACTGTGCGCAGAACCATCACAGTTTGGCCACGTCCTGCAGTTGATTTCCTGGTTAATTTAGATCCACTTTCTGCTTGCAGTCCTGTTTTAGCTACCATGAATCCTTTGCAGGTTGCCGGGGCAAGTAGCCTGAACTGGAGGTTTGGGGCAGGCGATTCTTTGGTTACCATGGTAGATTCGTCGGTGAGAAGACTGTATGTAAATCCGGGAGTTCTTCCGATAAACTATACCGTAACGCTTACAGGAATAAATGGAAATGGCTGTTCGGCCAGTATGCAACGAACGTTTGTTATCAATCCTGGTGTGCAGGCAGCCTTCAGCAAATCAGCAGATAGCGTGTGCAGCCCTGTCCGAATTGATTTTGCAAACACTTCATCGGCTGGTGCCAATATGGCTGAATGGTATGTGGACGGCATTGCAAGAGGAACAAATCCGCAAAACTTTAGCTGGACGTTTGAGAACAACGGCAATGAGCCACGCATTTTTGAAATTAAACTCGCAGTGCGCAATTCAAATTCTTTGGGTTGTGTGGATACAGCTTTCAGCACCATCACCATTTACCCAAAACCTTTTGCAGGAACCGTAGTAGCTATTCCAGACAATGGCTGTGCACCGCTCACCAGTATGCTCACTTCTACCGCTACTGGAGCCACCAGATTCTATTGGGATTTTGGAGATGGCTTTGCTTTGGACACAAATGCTGGCCAGGTGAACCACACTTTCCTGAACAACACCAGCAATACCACCCGAAATTACAATGTACTATCAGTGGTGTACAACGCTTTCGGATGCTCTGATTCTACTTACAAAATGGTGGGAATCAAACCTTTTGTGAAAGCCGATATTTTCACTGAAGACACGCTCGGTTGTTCTCCTTACACCGCTGCTTTCAGTGGAGCTGCCTCTGTGAATGCCAATACTTACACCTGGAATTTTGGAGATGGCGCACAGCAAAGTAACCTGATGAACCCTACCCGCCGGTTTGAAAACAATGGACTTCTTCCTGTTGTGTTTACAGTTAGACTCATTGCAGATAGAAATACCGTTGGCTGTCCTGATACCGCAACAGTAAATGTGAGGGTGTTGCCAAAACCACGTGCTGAGTTTCTGGCCAATCCGTTGGTGGGTTGTCAGCCTTTGCCTGTAAGATTTACAAATCAAAGCACAGGTGCTGATACCAATACCTGGGTGTTTAGTGGCAATGGTGAAGTTTTTGTTCGCAGAACAAATCAAGCCGTAATTGACACCTTGATTGCTAACCAAAGCTCCACTACAAATCTGACAGTAACTGCACAACTGAACATCAGCAACAGTTTTGGTTGCACAGATCAAAACTCTGCCCAAATTATCATCAATCCTTTGGTAGATGCTGACTTTGCCTTGTCACAAGATTCGGGATGTAGTCCACTCCGGGTTACCCTGAGCAACATGTCTTCGCCAGGTTCTTTGGCAGCTTGGTTTGTAGACGGAGAACCGGCAAGTTCAGCACTCAATAGCTTTAGTTATGTGTTTACAAACAACACCGGAACCATAAAAGTATTTGAAGTCAAATTGGTGGTGCGAAGTGCCATTGCCAACGGTTGCACAGATACCATCAGGAAATTTGTTACCGTTTTCCCGAAACCATCTGCAGGTATTTTAACAGCCACTCCAGAAGTGGCTTGTAGCCCGGCAGTGGTTAGTTTCTTTGGAAATACGATAAATGCAACCTTGTTCAATTGGAACTTTGGCGATGGATCTATTTTAGATACAAACGCCCAAAATGCCGTGCACACCTATGAAAATTTAAGCACAAGTGTCACCAGAACATACCGTATTCGATTAATTGCCTCCACAGTGCATGGTTGTGCTGATACAACCTTCAAAAACATTGCTGTGAGACCATCAGTTGTAGCCAGAATTGTTTCTGACGACACAGCAGGATGTAGCCCTTATCAGGTGCGCTTGGCTGGATCGCTTTCCACCAATGCAAACGTATTTGAATGGGATTTTGGTGATGGGATTGGAACTGCCAGCAATGCAAATCCTACTTACATTTTCAGCAACCGCACGGGTGTTATTCAAACCTACATGGTGAAATTGGTGACCAGGCGCACCGGAGTTGAATGCGAAGACACGGCTTATTTTCCAGTAAAAGTTTACCCAGAACCTACTGCCATGTTTGCTGCTACACCAGAATCTGGTTGTCAGCCATTGCGGGTTGGTTTACGTAACATGTCAATTCTGGCCGATACCAGCGATTGGGAAGTGAGCTCACAAGGTCACACCAATTATTATCGGGTTGCAGAATTCGATACTGTGATTGCGAACCTGAATCCGGTAAACAAAGTGGTGAGGGTGAAATTAACTGCCACCACCCGTTTTGGTTGTGCAGCATCCATGGAGCGCAATGTGTTGGTATTTCCATTTGTAGGCGCTGATTTTGTGCAAACTGCTGATTCAGGGTGTAGTCCGCTCAGGGTAAGTTACATCAATTTGTCGAGCCCGGGTTCTGTTGCCAGTTGGATGATGAATGGTTCATTTATCAGCGATTCTCAAGGCACTATTAATCAGACTTTTTACAACAATACCGAACAGACTCAGCATGTGAGGGTAACCTTGGAAGTACGTCATAATCAGGCAACCGGTTGTACGGACACCATGAGCAAATGGGTGAAAATCTTCCCGAAACCAAATGCAGGGTCCATTCAGGCCATTCCGGAAGTTGGTTGCAGCCCGCTTCGTACCAACCTCACCATGAATGCCAACATGGGTACCCGATTCTACTGGGATTTCCGTGATGGTTTTGCTTTAGACACCAGCAACCGATCTGTTTCACACACATTTATCGGGTTAAATCCTGCTGCCAATACCACTTTCAATGTCATGGGCGTGGTTTACACTGAACATGGATGCTCCGATACCACTTATAAACAAGTGGTGGTGAGTCCGCAAACCACAGCCCGAATTTCAATTTTCGACTCGGTAGGTTGTGCGCCACTTACGTTGCAATTCAACGGTTCCGGTTCTGTGAATGCAAATAGTTTCAATTGGACAAGTTTCCCGGTTTCAGGTGCTTCAAATGCCGTGAATCCGGTGATGACTTTCGACAACAATGGTTCTCAACCTATTGATTATCAGGTTCAATTGATTGCTAATAGAAACGGATTCTCTTGCCCGGATACGGCTTTGAAAACCATCAGGGTTTTCCCGAAACCTGTTGCGGAATTTACTTCAGACGTAATCAGTGGTTGTGCGCCGCTGAAAGTCAGGTTCAACAACCAATCTGTTTTGGCTGACGAAAATGTTTGGGTTTTCAGTTCACTTACAGGTGTTGACACCTTGGCCACAAATGACCCTTTGTTTGAAAAAACCTTCCAGAATCCGTATGCACAGCCCATCAATGTTCGAGTTGAATTGTTGGTAAGAACTGCAAATGGTTGCTCAGCCACTGTCGTGAAAAACATCACGGTCAATCCATTTGTGCAGGCATCTGCCTCTGCATTAGATCAAGGTTGTTCACCCGTTGTCGCAAGGTTCTTCAACAATTCTGTAAATCCAAATGGGCGCTATACATGGAATTTTGGAGATGGTACCACTGAAAACAATCAGTTTGAACCAACCCACATATTTAACTACCAAGGCTCTACCGACACCACATTCAGAATTATTCTGACTGCGATTTCCAATTCCTCGGTAGTGCCCGCTTGTGTGAATAGGGATACAGTTTCTGTTCGGGTGTTTGCTCGCCCTCAGGTCGACTTCCTGATGAATCCTTTGGTGCTGCGATTGCCGAATAAAACTGTTAATTTCTCCAATGTTACACCTTATCGGGACAACTATAGATTCCGTTGGGACTTTGGCGATGGTACTTTTGATAGCACAAATCGATTTGCCTTAACCCATGTGTACAATAGCCTGGAAGATAACCTGGTATCGACTAGCATGAATGTACGATTGATCGCTATTTCCCCTGGAGGTTGCGCCGACACCATCATCCGTAGATTAGAAATCATTCCTGTTCCGCCTGTAGCAGACTTCGATCCTGACACAGGTGGCTGTGCGCCATTGTATGTTCGATTCCGCAACAAATCTTTGTACGCCAATGAATATGAGTGGAATTTTGGAGACGGTACAACCAGCAGGGAAAGAGATCCGGATAAAACTTTTACCAGGCCTGGCGAATACAGCATTTCACTCAGGGTGAAAGGACCAGGAGGAGAAGACTTGAAAATCAGAGAGCGAGTGATTAAAGTGTTCGATGTGCCATCTGCGTCATTCTCAGTATTGCCACGAGCACCTCAAAGCATCAAATTGCCTGAAGGTAGGTTGAATGCTTTCGTTCGTTTCCCAGAACCTGGCAATACTTATGAATGGAATTTTGGTGACGGAGGCAGATCTAACGACCGTGACCCAGTTTATGAATATAAGCAAATTGGCACGTACTCCATTAGCTTACGAGTGACCAATATACATGGCTGCTTTGACGCAGATACATTGCATTCTGCAGCCGAAGTGAAATTCGGAAACTTCATCAAAATCTCGAATGTGTTCATTCCATCGCCTGAATTCAAAGGTGGCAACGTGAGTGCAGACGGTCCAACAAACCATGTTTTCTATCCATTTATGGAAGGCGCCACCAAAATCAAATTGCAGATTTTCAACCGTTGGGGTCAATTCCTTTTTGAGAGCAATGAACTTGGAAAAGGCTGGGATGGCTATTTCAATGGAAACATCGTTAAATCAGATACTTACGTCTACCGAATGGTAGTAACATTCGCCAACGGACAAACCGAAACAAAGGTTGGCGATGTAACGGTTTTGCGCTAACTCATGTGAAATGAGGTTTTTAATTGCCTGCAAACAGAAGCCCTGGATTCGGGGCTTTTGTTTTGGAAAGATTTTTCGGATTAATGTACAATTTTAAAGCTAACAATCTTTTGATTATCAGCAGTTAATCTAACATAATAAATGCCCTTTGGCAATCCATTTAATGGGATTTTGAATTGGTCTGCCTTCACTTGCTTAGCGGAAGTTTGAATAATCTTTCCGGTAACACTAACCAATTGAACCGAAAGAATTTGAGTTCCATCTAAAGAAGATATCATTAACTGATCATTTTCTTTCCAATACTTCACGGCAGAGGTTGGGTCAATTTTCTCTTTTGCGCTCACAGGAAGTGTAGCAGTTAGATTAATTTGCAAAAACAAGGGTTTGCTAAACCAGGTATGCGCACTCATGGCATAGGCCGTAAATTGTCCAACAGTTGCTGGTGCCAACGTGGCTGTAATCAAAGAAGTTTGAAGCAAGTTGATGGTAAGTGGCGACTGACTAAGCGAAATCCAGCTTGAAGCTGGAAACACATCGAACCTGAAAGTAGTTGAGTTTGCAGGCGAATACTGATTCACACAACTTGTATTTTGAGGAAGATAAGCGACCAATTGGGAAATATCTCTTGATGCCCCGGCTTCTACCGATTCATTTCTGGCAGGCAAAAAAGAAGTGGGCGTAGTAGTGACAAGAATTTTGAAACTCACTGGTGGCCAATTTTGATTAGAATCTGTTAACACCACCCTGTAATTACCTGTTTGAGCCGGCGCAACCCAAGTGAAGTCCACAACTTTGATGTCCGAACAAGTGTCGGAGCTAATGCGGTTGGGTGAAAAATTGACAATTACACCGGTATTCAATGCTAATCCAAACCGAGCTGCCACAGTACCAAATCCGCCTGTTTTCCAAAAATAAAATTTGCCATCGAAGGATTGGTTTGGATACAATTCAAAATCATAGGAAAGTGAATCAATTATTCCTCCTTGTACACCAGGCAAGGAATTTTGGTCGTCAATTGGCCCTCCACCACCAACAAATTGCGAAAAGCCTGGCAAATACGTGAGTGAAGACAGCAGGAACAGCAGTAAAAAGTTTTTCATAAAAAAGGTAATGTTTGTCGCAAGGTAAATTGAATTTCAGAATCAGAAAGTATAAAAATAATTTGAAACATTATTTTCATTATCAGATTAATGAATCCAAAAGCCAGAAAATGAAAAAGTACCATTGCCTTTGCAATGGCTTGAAATTGGCGTACAAGGGCTTTTAACTCCAATCTTATTCAAACATAGTATTTTCCAAAAATCACCTCTACCACATTTTCATAGTTGATTACTCATAGTAATATCTGTGGGTAAAATTTGGATATTGGCAATGCTTCCATTGGTGCCAAAAATGGTATGCTTCATTTCAATGAGGTTTAATGCAAAATGTGATAAGTACAACTTTCTTTGCAAAACCTAATTTAGTCAAAAGGCCTGATGAGAAGTATAGATGTGTTTTATTCAACCTTATTGCTTAAGCATTTCTGCCGCTATTCCTCTTGTCAAGGCTACTACATTTACCGGCTGTGTCTTGGTAAATCGCTTCAAGCCCAGCAGTAACATGTGTTGTTCGTCTCCGCTTGCAAATGCATTGATGGAATGTTTTCCTGCTTTCTGACAAATTTCACCAGCCATGTTCAGGTACAATTGCGCCATTTGCATTTCAAAGGGTTTCAAGCCATTCTTTTCAACCCGCAACCAAGCCGATTCTGCTACATAAATTTCAATCATCATATCGGCCAAAAACATCATCACTTCCTGCTCTCGTTCAAATGCCAATCCAATTTTTTGAAACGCTGCTCCAGCCACCATCAAAAATGACTTTTTTAGGTTTGAAATAGTTTTTTTAGCTACTTCCAATGGTTCAGTTGGTTCATTTCCAAACTCAGGAATCCCCATAATTTCTTTCTGTACGCGCATCGCCGGGCCTATCAAATCCAGTTGCCCTTTCATGGCTTTTTTCAGCAATGTGCCCACAGCCAGAATACGGTTGATCTCATTTGTGCCTTCAAAAATTCTGTTTATTCTACTGTCACGATATGCTCTTTCCATAGGCGCATCGGCAGAATAGCCCATGCCGCCAAATATTTGAACGCCTTCGTCTACAACATAATCTAAGGTTTCCGAACCATGCACTTTCAATATGGCACATTCTATGGCAAATTGCTCTACACCTTTAAGCTTCGCTTGCTCCGGGCTCATGCCTCCAGTTTGCAAAGAATCAATGGCATCTTCAATATTTTTTCCGGCTCGGTAAATGGCCGATTCGCTGGCGAAAGTTCTGGCAGACTGCTCTGCTAATTTCGATTGAATAGCTCCAAAAGACCCGATAGAAACACCGAATTGCTTTCGTTCCTGAGCATATTGAATGCTGTGTTTTATGGTGGCCTTGCATGCCCCTATGGCTGCGGCAGCAAGTTTTGCTCTGCCAATGTTTAAGATGTTCACAGCTATTTTAAATCCATTTCCACGTTCTGAAAGCAGGTTTTCAACAGGCACAACGCAATCGTTGAAGAAAATTTGCCTGGTCGATGAGCCTTTGATGCCCATTTTTTCTTCCTCGGCATTCATAGTGATACCAGGAAAACTTTTCTCTACAATAAATGCTGATAGGTTTTCATCGGAATCAATTTTAGCAAACACTGTAAATACATCGGCAAAACCACCGTTTGTGATCCACATTTTTTGCCCGTTCAGCACATAATTTTTACCATCAGCCGACAAAACTGCTTTTGACTTTCCGGAGTTTGCGTCCGACCCTGAATCTGGTTCTGTTAAACAATATGCCGCTTTGAACTCACCGGATGCTAATTTGGGAAGGTATTGCATCTTTTGTTCTTCATTTCCATAATATAGGATGGGCAAAGTGCCAATCCCTGTGTGGGCAGAAAGTGCAACTGCAAAAGAATGACTTGCACCAATCACTTCAGCCACCAACATGCTGGTGTTGAAGTCCATACCGAATCCACCATATTCTGTCGGAACAGATGTGCCAAGCAGACCAAGTTTGCCAGCTTCATCCAACAATTTAGGCATTATCTCCGGGTCTTTATGACTATCAATTAAATCTAAATGGGGTAAAACTTCTTTCTCAATAAATTCCTGGCAGGTTTCTGAAACCATCCGCTGTTCCTCATTAAAATCTTCAGGTGTAAAAATTTCAGATGCTTCTACCTGCTTGATGATGAATTCACCACCTTTCATTACTGTTTTTTCTAATGTTTGCATAGATGTAATTTTTGGCGTTTTAAAGTTAAATTTTTTCTTTGAAAAGCCCGCAAGGAACGTTGAGGTTTACTTTCAACGAAACCATTTACAATAAATTGAATAGGGAACTTGTAATGAAATTTTAAACTCACAGAGCATTCCAAAAAAGGAATCTGCCCATGTTGCTTCCCCCATGGTTTTCAATAAACCATAAATTTCTTTCCCTTCTTGTAAGCATCCTGAGTAAACGGCCAATCTGATTTGGTAGGATGAAAATTTACCCAAGGCCTTTTTTTCCGACTCGGTTTGGTAAAGGTTTTTCCCTTTTTCAATTACTTGATAAGTAGACCTTAAAATTGCCTTCTTTTTGGCTGGATTGTTCGATAATGAGGAAAAATGATGCCGATAGTTCATCAAAGGTTCATTCACATATTCAAAGTTGTAATTTCTGGCCAGTCTCATCCAGATATCAAAATCTTCATACACCAGGCTTTCGTCGTAGCCTCCTGCCTGTTTTAAGGCATCTGTTCGAAACATTACCGTAGGTGGGCAAATAAAAGGTACTTCAAAAAGTTGTTGAAACACCTGGCCTTGGGGAACTTTTTTCATTTTAAGTCTTTTAGAATATAGCCACAATCTCTTTCCCTCATCATTCACAACCCATGCATCAGAAAAGCAAACCGCAATGTCCGGGTGTCCTTTTTCAAATGCTTCAACTTGCCTACTGATTCTTTGAGGTTCAAGAAAGTCATCTGCAGCCATATCTATAATGTATTTTCCTTTTGCCTTGCCTAAAGCTTCGTTGAATGTTTTGCACAATCCGGCATTTTGCTCATGCAATATAATTTCATAACGAAATTGAATTGAAGTTGCAAGGTTGCTCAATATTTCAGCACTTTCATCTGAACTGGCATCATCTATAAAAATCACTTCCAGCTTTGAGTAATCTTGATTTTTGATGCTCGAAATGGCTTCAAACAGATACTTGCCTTGGTTAAAACAAATGCACACCAAAGTTACCAATGGAAAATCCTCCATCGATTTTTTTAGCCATTCATCATTCTTGTTGTTCATTTGGGGCTCAATTAGTGCATTTCTATGAAAATAACGCTGAGTCATTCTGGTAAACAACATGCATATCATGTGGCAAATGCACTCATGAAATTAGGTTATTTAGACCGGTTCATTACTAGTTCCTATGTCACTAATCTGAGGCTTCAGCGCTGGTTTTTGTCCCGGAACGATCAGTTTTTCACCAGGCGGTTTCAGCCAGGTTTGGGAGGTAAATTTGTAGAATCAAATTGGCGATTCGAATTTAAAGAGGCTTTTCTGAGAAAGCGATTCGGCAAATCAAGCATTGTTCAAGATGCTGTTTATTCCCGAGATGTAGCTTTTGATAATTATGTGGCAAATCGTCTCCCTGAATTACCATCTGATGTTTTCTGGGGATTTCAGGGTTCTTCAATGAACTCCTTAAAAGCCGCCAACGATCTGGGACGGCTTTCAATTTGTGAACTTGCCACAGCCCATGTAACAGGTGCAAGAAAAATACTGGGTGAAGAAGCTCGACTTCAACCAGAATGGGCTGATTCTATGGACAATCTCGTTTTTCCTGTTGAATATGAGAAACGACTGGAGCAAGAGCCACATATAGCTCAGAAGGTAGTTGCGGCATCTGAATTCACCCGCCAAACACTTCTCGATGACAATGTCCCTGATCAAAAAATTCATAAACTGTATTTGGGTTTCGACACGAAGTATATTTCCCACAATCCTGAGCACACACCTATTTCCAATAGACCTCTGAAATTACTTTATGCGGGCACTGTCACACAACGAAAAGGGATATCTTATTTATTAGAGGCAATCAAGTCTTTTAATAAATCCGATGTCGAACTACATATCATTGGTGGAATTCAGGGAAGCGGCAAAGCTTTTCTGTCGCAAAAAAAATTTTACAAATATCTGCCTGCAGTCTCTCAGTCGGTTATGTTTAATTTGTATAAAGAGTATGATGCATTGGTTTTGCCAACCATCTTCGAAGGTTTTGGTTTGGTTATAGTGGAAGCAATGGCAGCAGGTCTCCCGGTAATAGCTACACCAAATTCCATAGCTCCTGAAATTATTGAAAATGGAGTCGATGGCTTCATAGTTCCCATCAGGCAGCCCGAAGCAATCCGACTGGCAATCGGGAAGCTCAGAAGTATGGATAATAATCAGTATTCTTCCATGCGCCAACTTGTCAGAAATAAGGTCAATTTATTTACCTGGGATGCCTACCAAAAGAATTTACTTTTTTTTTTAAAAAGTTTAAATTAGTCTAAGTAGCTGACATTCATTTGACTGCAACTTGTTTCAAAGTCTTTGTGGATAATTTTTCATAATCCGATTTGGAAAATGATTTGAAGGGTCAGACATTTGCAGCCCGTTAACGATTTGACAACATAAAAAATCAATTCTGAAAACGAAAAAATAAGCATCAAGAGTGATGTTCAAAGCTCGAAAATTCTTTTACAAGAATTGTCAAAAGTAGAGCCGAAGTTCTTTGAGTAGATGAGGCAAATAGCGGATCCGTTAATAACCTTAGGGTTGTAGGATAGAGAGAGAATAAATCAGTTTTGGTAGTGATACCGAGACAAAAGAAAGTCAGATCGGACCTG